>Ga0189290_100237_pt1 | contig 22894 bp, 23 predicted proteins | sample UW140minimetaG_FD_130318 | JGI IMG/M metagenome (GOLD analysis project Ga0189290, IMG submission 130318) | Marine microbial communities from the Costa Rica Dome - UW140 mini metaG | ecosystem: Environmental > Aquatic > Marine > Oceanic > Photic zone | place: Costa Rica: the Eastern Pacific...
AAATCCCATGTCGATCACTCCAAATCTCCCCAACCAAAAACGTCGGGGCAGTGTGTTCACATGGGTCAATTCTCAGTGACAATTTATGGGTATACCGGGTCAGTTCTCAGTGACAATCAACACGCCAGACACTTACAAGGCATGGATTGAAGCGATTCCGACTGGTTCGCAAGTGTCTCTATACGTGCATGTGCCGTTTTGTCGCCGGCTTTGCTGGTTCTGCGCCTGCCGCACACAAGGCACGTCCACGCTTTCCCCGGTTGCGACTTATGTTGAAACACTGAAAGCTGAGCTCCAAATACTGAAGGCCTCCCTGCCGGAAGGCGTCACTCTATCCCGCCTACACTGGGGCGGCGGCACGCCAACTCTGCTGGATGGGTCCATGATGGAGGACCTTGCAGGCGCGATATTCGACGTTGCGCCCATGGCAGAAGACGGAGAATTCTCTGTTGAGATCGACCCCAACGAAATCGACCACACCCGACTTGAGGCGCTGGCCAAAGCAGGTATGAACCGCGCGTCCATTGGCGTTCAGGATTTCGACTACGAAATCCAAAAGACTATTGGCCGCATCCAAAGCTATGATATCACCCGTAATGCCGTAGAGATGATCCGGGCCCATGGCGTAAAAAGTGTGAATGCTGACATCCTGTTTGGCCTACCGCATCAAACACAGTCCCGCATCACCGAAAGTGTGCAAAAACTTCTGTCGCTCTCACCAGATCGCGTAGCGCTTTATGGGTATGCCCACGTGCCCTGGATGGCCAAGCGGCAACAGATGATCCCCTCAAATGCGCTGCCAACGCCACAGGAACGCCTCGCACTGTTTGAAACCGCTCGCAAACTCTTCCTCTGGGACGACTACGACGAGATTGGCATCGACCACTTCGCCACCAAAACCGATGGCCTTTCTGTCGCCCAACGCGATGGCACCCTGCGCCGCAACTTTCAGGGCTACACCGACGACACGGCCGATGTGCTTCTGGCCGTTGGCGCGTCATCCATTGCGCGCTTCCCACAAGGCTACGCGCAAAACGCCCCGGCCACTTCGGCCCACACCAGCGCCATTCGAGACGGAAAGTTTTCCACCTCCCGCGGGCACACTTTCACCGATGAGGACCGCCTGCGCGGCCGCCTGATCGAAGCCCTCATATGCGACTTCCGTATCGACGCTGAAGAAATTGTCGACCGCTTTGACATCTCTCGCGCCGCGTTGAACGAGATGTTCTCCAAGGTCATGGCGCAATTCCCGGACGTCTTGGCGCTTGAAAGCAACGCCTTGGTCATCCCAGAGCCTGCTCGCCCGCTGACCCGTATGATCGCGCGGGCCTTTGACGCTTATGACATGAGTAAGGCACAGCACAGCGCCGCGATCTGATTTCAGGCCGAAAATGCACTCAAGAAGGCCGGCCCCCCGGATCGGCCTATTTTGGTGGCACCCACTGATACAACGTGTCGAATTCTTCTTGACCGGTCATTTCAAAGCCGTGCTGGCGATAAAATGCGTTGGACGGACTGTCTTTTAACGCCATTAGCCGCACCGGCAGATTCCGCTCTGCCGCATCTCGAAGCACCCATTGCAGGATCAAGCTGCCGATACCCCCACCTTACTGATCCGGCGCGATACACAGGTGATCAAGATACAGGTGATCGCCCTTATCCTGTACTGCAAAGAACCCAAGCAACTGTTTGCCTGAAAACACCATCGTGGTGTCATCCGGCACAAACGTGTCCAAAAACCGCCGTCGCGCCCGTTCCTGATTGAACCTTCCTACTGCTTCCAAACTGGGCTGCATCGCCTTCACACGAAGGTTGGCCAAGCGCTTTGCATCGGTTGGCGTGGCAGCATCAAAACGAAGACTGGTCACCCTGGGGCCGCCGCCAGCAATTCGCGGGTGTAATCGGTCTGTGGACTGTCAAACAGCGCTTCGGAGTCGCCATGTTCCACCACATCCCCTGCTTTCATCACCATGATCTTATGGCTCATTGCCCGCACCACATGCAGGTCGTGGCTGATGAACAGATAGGCCAGCCCGTATTTCTTCTGCAAATTCCGCAGCAGCTCCACAATCTGTACCTGCACCGTCATATCCAATGCGGACGTTGGTTCATCCAGTACCACCAGCTTGGGACGCAAAATCATCGCGCGCGCAATCGCAATCCGCTGACGTTGTCCACCGGAAAACTCATGCGGATAGCGGTCCATGGCTGCCGGATCGAGGCCAACCTCAATCATAACTTCGCCAACCAATGTGCGCGTGTCACGCCCATCAGGATTGCCGTGCACGCCAAGCCCTTCAGAGATAATCTGCTCACAAGTCATGCGGGGGCTCAAGCTCCCAAACGGGTCCTGAAACACAATCTGCATGTCTTTGCGCAGCGCACGTAGCTCTTTGGTGCTCCACTTACGCACATCATGCCCATCGAAAGTGATTTTGCCGTCACTGCTGATTAATCGCATAATCGCCAGCGCCAGCGTTGTTTTGCCAGAGCCACTCTCGCCCACGATACCCAGCGTCTCACCAGCCCGCACCGATAGGTTAGAGTCATTCACCGCTTTGACATGGCCAACCGTGCGCTTAAGCAACCCTTGCTGGATCGGGAACCACACCCGCAGGTTCTCAGCAGACACCATTTCTTCGGCCGCACTCTCAACGGGGTCCGGAATACCAGTCGCCCGCGCACTCAACAAAAGCTGGGTATAAGGATGCTGCGGATTGTCGAAAATCTCGGACACTGGTCCGGCCTCGACGATCTCGCCATCCTTCATGACACAGACCTTGTCGGCAATCCGCCGCACCACACCCAGATCATGGGTGATAAACAACAAACCCATACCTTCGCTGGCCTTCAGCTCCGCCAAAAGCTCTAAAATCTGCGCCTGAATGGTCACGTCAAGCGCTGTGGTCGGTTCGTCCGCAATCAGAATATCCGGCTTGTTGGCCAACGCCATTGCGATCATCACCCGCTGCCGCTGGCCGCCAGACAACTGGTGCGGATACGAACTCAACCGCTGTTCCGCATCCCGCAAGCCAACCTTCTCCAGCAACTCCAAAACCCGCGCACGCGCTTTGTCGCCGGTCACCCCTTGGTGCAACGCCAAGCTTTCGGCCAGTTGCTTATCGATGGTGTGCAATGGGTTTAACGAGGTCATCGGCTCCTGAAAAATAAAGCTGATGTCATTGCCGCGCACCTTCCGCAGCAACTGACCCGACGCGCCAACCATCTCTTGACCGTCATAGGTAACAGACCCCGAGACCTCTGCACTCTCTGGCAACAACGACACTGTCGACAATGCTGTGACCGACTTCCCAGATCCGGATTCGCCCACCAACGCCACAGTTTCACCGCGATCCACCGTGAAAGAAACGCCTTTCACGGCTTCGATACGCTCTCCATCTTGCCGGAAAGCCACGCGCAGGCCATTGACCTCCAAAACGCTCATGAGCAAGTCTTCCTTGGGTCAAACGCATCGCGGACGCCTTCAAAGATGAAGACCAAGAGCGACAGCATGATGGCAAAAGTGAAAAACGCGGTGAAAGCCAACCACGGCGCCTGCAGGTTTTGTTTCGCTTGAAGGGTCAACTCCCCAAGACTTGGCGCCGAAGACGGCAGACCAAAGCCCAAGAAATCCAACCCAGCCAGCGTGCTGATCGTACCGGTCACAATAAACGGCAACATGGTCACGGTCGCCACCATCGCATTTGGCAACATATGGCGGAACATGATCACGCGGTTGCTCACGCCCAGCGCCTTGGCTGCGCGCACATACTCAAGGTTACGCGCCCGCAAGAACTCCGCCCGCACCACGCCTACCAAAGATGTCCAACTGAACAACACCGTCAGCAGGACCAACAGCCAAAAGCTGCGCCCCAAAATCGCAAACATGATGATGATGATATAGAGGCTCGGCGTCGCGCCCCAAATCTCGATCACCCTCTGGAAGATCAGATCGACCCAACCGCCGAAGTAGCCTTGAACTGCACCCGCCGCGACACCAATCAGGCTCGCCGCCGTGGTTACCACCAACGTAAAGACAATTGAAAGACGGAAGCCATAGATCACCCGCGCGACCACATCGCGCTTCCGGTCATCCGTTCCCAGCCAGTTCTGGCTGTCAGGTGGCAAAGGCGCCGCACCGGGCCGGTCCACAGGCGTGTCATAGCTATAAGGAATCAGCGGCCAAAGCGTCCACCCCTTGTCAAACTCCGCGTGCGCAAACGTGCCGGCGTCGATCTGTTCCAGCATTTCTTCTGGAATATCGAAACAATCCTCGACCCCACCCGAGGCAATAAGGCATTCCACCACAGGATCAGTGTAAACCGCCTCGGTTTTAAAATCTCCGCCAAAGGTGGTTTCGGGATAAAAGTTAAAGATCGGCGTATAGAATTCCCCACGGTAGTTGATCAGGATCGGCCGGTCATTTGCGAGAAATTCGGCAAACAGCGACAGCACAAACACCACCGAGAAAATGATCAAAGACCAAAAAGCCCGACGATTGCGCTTAAAGTTGCTCCAGCGCCGTTGGTTCAGAGGAGACAATGCCATCAGCCTTCCCTCTTCTCAAAATCAATCCGCGGATCCACAAACACATACATCAGGTCGGACAGGATCCCGACGACTAAGCCAATCAGGCCAAAGACAAACAACGTGCCAAAGATCACCGGATAGTCCCGTGCCACGGCGGCCTCAAAGCCCAGCCTGCCAAGGCCGTCGAGCGAGAAGATCGTCTCGATCAGAACAGAGCCGCCAAAGAACACGCCAATAAACACCGCCGGAAAACCTGCGATCACAATCAGCATCGCATTGCGAAACACATGGCCGTAGAGCACCCGTTTTTCTGTCAAACCTTTGGCACGCGCTGTCATCACGTAGTGCTTCTTGATCTCATCCAGAAAGCTGTTCTTAGTCAGCAACGTAAGTGTCGCAAAGGCCGCGATAGTCGAAGCCAAAACCGGCAAGGTGATGTGCCAGAAGTAATCCAGCACTTTTCCGATCATCGTCAGGTCTTCAAAGTTATCCGACGTCAATCCGCGCAATGGGAAGATCTTCCAATAGGAGCCACCGGCAAACAAAACCAAAAGCATGATCGCAAACAGGAACCCCGGAATGGCATAGCCCACAATAATTGCGCCCGACGTCCAAGTATCAAACGGCGAGCCGTCTTTCACAGCCTTGCGAATGCCCAGCGGTATGGACACCAGGTAAGCAATGAGCGTCGACCAAAGTCCCAGCGTTATCGACACTGGCATTTTCTCCAGCACCAGATCAGTCACACTGATTTTGCGGAAATAACTCTCGCCGAAATCCAACCGCATATAGTTGCCCATCATCGTCAAGAAGCGTTCCAAAGGCGGCTTATCAAAGCCAAACTCTTTCTCCAGCTCCTCAATGAACTCTTTGGGCAAGCCACGCGCGCCCAAGTATTCACTGTCCGAGCCAAAGGTCTCCTCCGTGGCCACATCATCGCCACCGCCTGCAAAGCCGGAGAATACATCACCCTCCCCCTGCATTTTGGCAAGCACCTGCTCCACAGGCCCACCTGGCACAAACTGCACCAACGTGAAGTTGATGATCATGACCCCAAGTAGCGTTGGGATCACAAGCAATAGTCGTCGGAGGATATAGGCACCCACCGGATTACTTCCGCAACGCGCCAGAGGCGATCAAAGCCTCATGCTTCTCTTTGTCGTACCACCAGAAATCCAGCACACCGGTCGAATACGGCGGCAGCTCGTCCGGCCTTCCATACATGTCAAAGTAAGACACCCAGCTCTCTCCGACATAGCCTGCATGCGCCATGATGCGTTCATACCGCAATGCACGGTCCAAGGCCGTCAGCGCAACAACTTCATCTTGCCGCGTTGTGGTCGCCAGTGCCGCATCAATGATCGCATCCACAACCGGGCTGCGCAGTGCTGCAGGGTTATAAGTGGATACTTCTGCGGTTTTGGAACCGAACATCTGGCGCAACCCAGTGCCTGCGGCCGCAAAAGAGCGATAGCGGTTGTAGATCATATCGTAGTCTTTATCGATCCATCGCTGCTGCGCCTGCGCACTATCCACCTTATCTGCTTTTACCTTGATGCCCCAATTCGCCAGAGTTTTCACATAGGTCTCAATCAGAGCCAAACGGGTCTCGTCCCAGGTCGCGATCACCAGGCAATCGAGCGACATCTGATTTCCGTCACCGTCTACCATTAGCCCAGTGTCATTCACGGTCCAGCCAGCTTTTTCAAACAACTTAAGCGCCGCGCGCTTGTTGCGCCGATCAATTGGTTTGGATGCCTTGGAAGTGTGCGGCAGTACGGCTTCTTCTGTCAGCATCTCCGCAGGCACCACATCCCCGAGGGATTTGAGAAGTTCTAGTTCAGCCCCCTCCGGCTTGCTTTTGGCTTCCCACTCTTGTCCCTCTGCGTAGGAACTTCGCTGCGTGGTCAGCTCATATTGAAGGGATTCACGCACCCATTCGTAGTTAAATGCCAATGACAGCGCGTGACGCACATCGCGGTTATCCAACGGCGCACGCAAAGTGTTGTAGATCATGCCGAAATTCGCTGGCGCGGATCCGCTTGGCAAGGCCTCTTTCTTCACTGTACCGTTTTCAATCCCGGGGAAGTCATACCCCGTCGCCCAACGCTTGGTGGAGCCTTCGGAGCGAAACGTGAACTCACCTGCCTTGAAGGCTTCAAATTCCGCTGTCGCATCGGTGAAGTACTCAATCCGAACTTTGTCAAAGTTAAAACGTCCAACATTGGCCGGGTGATCCCAGGCCCAGTAATTTGGATTACGGACATACTCGACGTAGCGGTTAAACTCATAGTCGCCAACTTGATAGGGCCCTGATGCCAACGGGGCCAAGGTGGAGGGTTCATCCAACCGCTCGCCGGTTTCCTTGTACCAAGCCTCTGAGAAGATCGGCGTTCCGCCCACTTGCCCCACCAAAGAACGGCGTGAAATCCCATCAGCGAACGTGTATTTAAGCGTGTGATCGTCAATCACCTCCACGCCGGTAATCCGTTCTTTCACAGATCGCGCATAAGAGCGGATAGCTTGTTCCAAGAAAAGGTCATGGGTAAACGCTGCGTCCTGCGCCCGAAGGGGAGAACCATCGCTGAACACCACATCGTCACGCATGTGGAAAACACACCACTCTTTGCTCTTGGGGTACTCCACCTCTTTGGCGATCAAACAATAGCTATCTGTGATCGAATCCGCCGGGGCACCACCTCCCCACGGCATTTCAGCAAACATGCTTTCGGCAACAACGCCAGCGTAGCTTTCCGGGTTGCCCCCTTTCCATGAATACCTATTGAACCCATCAAAGGTACCACGTGTGCTCAGGGTGATCGTGCCGCCTTTGGGCGCGTTAGGGTTCACGTAGTCAAAATGAGGATAATCCGCTGGATACTGCAAATCGCCAAAGAAAGAATAGCCATGCGAGCGGATGATCTCATCTTCATTGGCCCAAGCCATGCCGCCGCCTAATCCAGCGCCAATCGACAACGCACTTCCGCCCATCAATCGCAGCGCTCCGCGGCGATCAAACATTGGCCCGGCAATTTTGATTGTCTTTTCTTTCATTTGGCCCCTCCTGCGCCTGCGCGCGTGTCAGCGGAATTCTTCCTTTCAAGCTAAAGGCGGTCGGCAACAACATTCAAGTTCGGAATGTATCAACAGGCCGTGATTCCACCTGACATGGGCAAATTATTGCTTTCATTCATACTTTCTACGTGTCGCCCGGTCTCTCTGCGAGCAAAAGCAGACGCCGGAACCGTCGAAATACCGGCACAAGATCACAATGTGAAAAAGGGGATGGAGGGTGAGAGGCTGGACAACGACCCAAGCGGGGCTCGTTACGGCTGCTTCCTTCCGGATCTGACCGGGTTGGCGAGGCGCTCGCCCGCGCCAACCTCTCGAAAGGCAGTATAGGCGGATCAGATTGAAGATGCAAGCCGGCCTCTACAATTGCGGCCCAACTTTTTAAAGATGCGCCATGTCGAGCTCAAAGCGCATGAACCCACCTTCCACATCCTCTAAAACCCGAATTGGCAGGCCTGCGCGGTCAATATATGCTAATGCTCCCGGCCCTGTATCAAAAAGTGCCTTCACACCTGACATTGGGTGCAGGCACCAAGTCTCCAGAGTCGTGTCTCTTCGCCCGGAGGTCTCTGCTATATGCCGCGCCAGCACATCCCGAACACGTGTTGGCTCTACCTCGACTACACGCCCATGCTCAACTGCTGGAAAATTACCTCCACCGCCGCCGCGATAATCGTTGGTCACCAGCAAGAACTCCTGCTCAGGAGCAATTTGCACTCCCTTCCAACAAATGTTCCCAATCCGCCGCGCCTGCGGATTAATTAGACTACCGTCCATCGCATAGCGCGCCGGCTGCGACAGATCGACAGAATACGACAACCCGTAAATAGCCTCTCGATTGTAGGTTGGCGTTTCCCGATCATATAAAAATTGCCCAGCCTCCCCTACAGACAGTTGATTGTACACAGCGCAGCCTTTCTCCAGCCACTCAACTACGTCACGACCACAGGTCTGAAACACGCTGATATGATTTGAAAACGGCTGCATATCAGCAATCACCCTTGCCGTAACCGCGCCTGCCGCCACATCAACATAATGAGAGGCTCCGGCTCGGCCGCCACACTTCAATGGCGCCACCGATGCTATCAACGGCATGCCCTCCAATGCACCCCCAGCCAACGCTCGTCGTGTAAAAGCCAACTTCGCCTCCGCCACCAAACGCGAAGCGCAATCGTCTTTCACCATCGAAAAATAGCTCGCCACTGGCCCGACCACCTCGCCAATCGTGCGCCGCATGTACCGTAGCGTTTTTTGATGCGCACCCTTTACCGTCGAAATGATAAGGGGGGCCTCAATCGGCGGCGATCCACTACTGCCGCGCAGATCGTGTACTTTCGTTTTGCTCTCAACAACACGCCAGCCTTTTTCACCCTGTTCCAACAGAAGGTCTATCTGGCCGAGATGATTGGCACACATTCCAGGCATTACTGTCGGCTTGCCATGTATCTTCCCTGAAACTGGATCAACCACATCAGTGACCCCAAAGCTAGGCGACGGAAACACCCGATGCACATGCCCAGCCACAACCGCATCTACGCCTTCAATCTCGGCAAGCGGCACAGCAACGTTTTCGGATCCTAAGGCACCACTGTCAGTATTGATACCGCTGTGGGCCAAGGCCACAATCAGGTCGACCCCGTTACGTTGCAACTCAGCCACCTGCCGCCGCGCTGCCACCAACATATCCTCGGCTACAAGCCGCCCAGCGATACGCAACGCGTCCCAGGAAACAACCTGAGGGGGTAATACAGAAAACACTCCAACTTTAAGCTCGTGCATTTTGCCATTTTGGTCCTCAAAGGAACGGGCCAACACAGCATTTGGCTGCCACAAATCCTCATAAACTAAAGCATCCCTATCTCGGCTCACATGCAAGTTGGCACACAATAGAGGTGGCTCTAACGCACGCAGCGCGGCCTGCAAGTTTTCCGCCCGCATGTTGAATTCATGATTTCCCAACCCGATCGCATCGTAGTTCAACGCATTCATCGCCATCACAACTGGGTGGTCCGCGCCTCTGCCTGCGCCACCCTCATGTGGATCCGCAATCGCTGCGCCTTCCAGAAAATCACCGTTGTCAAACAGAAGTGTCGTGGGCGATTGATCCCTTGCTGCCTCAATGACTGAAGCCGCACGAGCGAGCGAGCCGATCGTCGTCGCACAATCTTTGGGGTAGTCATAATCAAGCATCGTGGCATGCAGATCACTTGTTGCCAGAATGCGCAGAGCCACACGCGCTCTATCAGACCCTTTCAGGCGTAAGTGTGACAAAACAGTTCCTCAGATTTATTCAGGCGCCTAGGGGAAAAATTTCACGTATCCGTCAACGGTTGGCGCACCCTAGTGCCCTCAATGTGCGCAATTCTGGAGTGATTGCAAATCACAAACTGCCATCAGAAGTCTATGTCACCCTTCCGGCACAGATGGCTTTGATGCATACAGGGAGTGAAGACAGCCAGCCTGTTTTTACGCCACCTCAATTCTGACTGGACGCCACAATGCGACACGCTGAAACCGTTACCTTCGGAGGATCCAACCTCAACCGTGCCGCTGAGATTCGCGGAAGTGGCGCCGATGATCTCTTCATGCGTCCAGACAGTCGCAGCATCGCCGTTTGGCGTGGCAAACCCCTGTTCTCTTTCGAAAAAAACACCAATCTAGCATATTTACCGACCGACCACCCGTTGTTTCGAGAGGCCAAGACTCCGCCGGTTCCCCCCATGTTTTTGGGCCTTTCGGAGCGCGGCCATGCATTGTTTGCGCACGATATTTCCGCGTGGAACCCACCCGCACTAGAAGAGGCCAAGCTCCAGCAATTCTTTGATCCGACCCGACAGCATCACCCGGCCCTGTCCGCCGATCACTTGTTTGCGGAATTACGCGGCGTCATGGCTGAGCTAACTCCGCGCGATGCGGAACTGGCTGCAACTGCCCGGTCGATTTTTGCCTGGCACCGCTCCCACAGGTTTTGCTCCAATTGCGGCGAAGAAAGCCGCATGGCCCAATCCGGTTGGCAGCGGGACTGCCCCGCCTGCAACACCTCCCACTTTCCCCGCACGGATCCCGTCGTGATTATGCTTATCACCAAAGGCAACAACGTGCTGATGGGCCGCTCTCCTGGATGGCCTGAGGGCATGTACTCTCTGCTTGCAGGGTTCGTGGAACCCGGAGAGCCCATAGAAGCCGCCGTTCGCCGCGAAGTCTTTGAAGAAGCAGGTATCCGAGTCGGCCCAGTGTCCTACCTTGCCAGTCAACCTTGGCCCTACCCATCCTCCTTAATGTTTGGCTGCGCCGGCCGGGCGCTTACCGAAGACATCACGATTGACCCCAATGAGCTGGAAGATGCCCTCTGGGTCAGCCGCGAAGAAATGCTCACTGTGTTCTCGGGCCAGCACCCGAAACTAAAACCATCCCGTAAGGGCGCCATTGCGCACTTCCTGCTTCGGAACTGGCTTGCGGATAAACTCGAATAACGCGACTATGTCCCCAAAATAACAGCGGACGCAGAGGCACCATGGAACTCACAGGCAGAGAAGATATCGACGTCCCGATTGCACAGGCTTTCGAGATGCTCACCGATGTTGAGGTGTATGAACGCTCCGCGTTGCGCCGTGGCGCGGATGTCACCCGAATTGATTCCCTGCCTCACCCAGGTGTTGGTGCAAAATGGGAAGTTGCGTTTCAGTTTCGCGGCAAACCTCGGGAAGCCAATATTGAAATCACCGGCTTTGGCGCGCCCAACGAAATCGAAATGAAGGCCATTCTTCAAGGTCTGGAAACCGGCATTAAAATTGAGCTGGTCGCCTTATCCCGCACACGCACGCGCATTCAATTCTGGTCAGGCATGCGGGCCAACTCCCTATCCGCTCGTCTGCTGCTCCAATCCCTAAAACTGGCGCGCGGCAATCTGAACAAGCGCATGGCAAAACGCTTGGCAACACTACGCGATGACCTCGAAGATCGCTACGCGCGCATGGCCTGAGGAACGCCGCGCAATACCCTCATATAAGGCTCAGCTGCAGTTTGGCGCTCAAACCTGATTTTATGCGGGGAAAGTGCCGATGCCGCCCTATGGGCTCTCACCTCAAATGGGTCCGCAATTGTTCAATTGGCCGCACCGATGACCGCGCTTTTTGCATTGCATGGCGCGCTAAAGCGACAAGCAAACGCAGCCCTTACCGAACCGCGTCTCGCTCCGCTGGATACACGCCCAGAATAGACACATTGTTGGTAAAATATCGCAGTTCATCCATTGCCAGCTGCACGGCACGGTCTTCCGGGTGGCCTTCAATATCCGCGTAAAACTGGGTCGCCGTAAAGCTGCCGTTGACCATATAGCTTTCCAGCTTGGTCATGTTGATTCCGTTTGTGGCAAACCCACCCATCGCCTTATAAAGCGCCGCCGGAATGTTGCGCACTTCAAACACAAAGGTGGTCATCATCTTATGATCTGTGCGACGGGCATAATCAGGCTCGCGCGACATTATCAAAAAACGTGTGGTATTATGGCCGTGATCTTCCACATCTCGCGCTAATACATCTAGACCGTAAATCTCAGCTGCAAGCTCAGACGCCAGCACACCTTCGTTGCGGGTCTTTTGCTCTGCCAACTCGCGCGCCGCACCGGCGCTATCTGCAGCGGAATAACCCTTCATGCCGTGCGCTTTGAGGAAATTGGCCGACTGCGGCAACAACACCAGATGCGCCCGGACGGTGTCGATCTCGTCCATTGGCACCCCCGGCAACCCCATTAGGCTGATCCGTACGCGCACAAAAGCTTCGTCAATGATGTGCAGTCCACTTGCCGGCAACAGTCTGTGAATGTCCGCGACCCGACCATAGGTGGAGTTCTCAATTGGCAACATCGCCAGATCCGCCTGACCGCTCTTTACCGCTTCAATCACCTCTTCAAAGGTGCGGCACGGCATCGCCTCCATATCCGGCCGCGCGTTGCGGCAGGCTTCGTGGGAGTAAGCGCCTGCTTCCCCCTGAAAGGCGATACGGTTGGTCTTCTGGTCCATTTTGTCCCTCTTCTCCCCCAAATTCGCAGGAGTTTCCGCAAAGAGGGCGTTTCGTCGCGGTAACTATACCTTGCGTTCGCTTAGGGGAAGCGGATAGATAGCCGACAAACGCCACGAGATGGAAACGTAGCATGTTCGACACGATGACAATGACCAAAGTGGTAGGGGCTCTCTGCGGCTCCCTACTGGTACTTCTGCTTGGCGGCTGGACCGCCGAAATCCTGTATCATACCGGCCCTAAAGGTCACGGTGATGATCACGCCAAACAGGCATATGTGATCGAAGTAGAAGGTAGCGATAGTGCTGCTGCGGAAGTTGAAGAAGGTCCATCTTTGGAAGAACTGCTGGCAGCGGCTGACGTGGATAAAGGCGCCAAAGTATTTAGCAAGTGTAAGGCTTGCCACAAACTTGATGACGGCGCCAATGGCACGGGTCCACATCTTTACTCAGTGGTAGACCGTGCCGTGGCTTCAGTTGATGGCTTTGCCTACTCCGGCAAATTGATCGCGGTGGCGGATACGTGGTCCAATGAAAACCTCGACGGCTTCCTGGCCAACCCAAAGGGCTTTGCGCCTGGTACCAAGATGTCTTTCTCCGGCCTGAAAAAGGCCAAGGACCGTGCCAACCTGATTGCTTACCTGGCAACTATCGGCGGCTAAGCCTATCTTGTTCTATGACTTTGAAGGACCGCAGCTTGGGCTGCGGTCTTTTTTGTTGCGCGTCTGTCTACGCGTGTGTCAGCACGCCTTTTGAGGCCCAAACCATCTGTTCGTCAGTTTCCACAGCACAAGGCCGCACCGCGCGTAACTGTTGTAACGCCTCCTCTTCCGCCATCCCAGCCTCAATCATCAACTGAAGCACCAACATCCCTGATCGGCCACATCCGCCGCGACAATGCACAAGGATCCGCGCCCCGGCCTGCAGTTGCTCCAGCGCACTAGCCGCCACCTCGACCCACTGCACCTTCATATCGCCTTTCGGCACGCCAAAATCGCGAACCGGGAAGTGTACCCAATCGATCCCAGCCTCCTGCAATGCCCTCGGCAGCTCTCCCGCCCCAAGGTTTTGCATTTCTTCCGTTTCCGTCGCGCTGATCACCAATGTTGCGCCCCACTGAGCAATGGCCGCTACATCTGCCTGTAAATCGCCGTCAGCACCGGGCACGGGCGCTAGGGCCAAGTCGCCAACCCCAATAGTCATCGCAAACAACTCATACCCCATGTCATCCCCTTACTTTCAAACGCTACAGGTGCACGTGCAGCGCGCTCTGCACGCCACATCCCCTCTTATCCGGTGGACGCGCCGCCTCCTCCCGCTTAACCTGCGCCAGACAACGCACAGGGGCCAGCCGAATCTGCGGCTCCGCAATTTTCAGGATGGCCATGACTGACACCCCCGACACCGCCTACCAGGTTCTCGCGCGCAAATACCGCCCCGAAACCTTTGCGGATTTGGTGGGGCAGGACGCCATGGTGCGCACTCTGAAAAACGCCTTTGAGGCGGATCGGATTGCTCAGGCCTTTGTCATGACCGGCATCCGCGGCACCGGCAAAACCACCACCGCGCGGATCATCGCCAAAGGCATGAACTGCATTGGCCCGGATGGCGGTTCCGGCCCCACCACCGAGCCTTGCGGCGTCTGCGAACACTGCACCGCCATCATGGAAGGCCGCCACGTTGACGTGATGGAAATGGACGCGGCCTCACGCACCGGTGTGAATGACATCCGCGAAATCATCGATTCCGTGCACTACCGCGCTGCGTCTGCACGCTACAAGATCTACATCATCGATGAGGTGCATATGCTCTCCACCAGCGCCTTCAACGCGCTGTTGAAGACGCTGGAAGAGCCCCCCGCCCATGTGAAGTTCATTTTCGCCACCACCGAGATTCGCAAGGTTCCGGTGACGGTGCTCTCACGATGCCAACGCTTTGATTTGCGCCGGATTGAGCCCGAAGACATGATTGGAATGCTCAGCCGCATCGCAACCTCCGAGAGTGCCGAAATCGCCGACGATGCGCTCGCACTCATCACCCGTGCGGCTGAAGGCTCTGCGCGGGACGCGACCTCGTTGCTGGATCAGGCAATCTCCCACGGCGCAGGTGAAACCACCGCTGATCAAGTCCGCGCCATGCTGGGTCTCGCGGACCGTGGCCGCGTACTCGACCTGTTTGACATGATCCTGCGCGGCGACGCCGGTGACGCCCTGAACGAGCTCTCCGCCCAATATGCTGCCGGGGCCGATCCCATGGCCATCTTGCGCGATCTAGCCGAAATCACCCATTGGATTTCCGTGGTGAAGATCACACCCGAGGCGGCCGAAGACCCCACCGTCAACCCGGATGAACGCGCCCGAGGTCAGGCTATGGCGACGGACCTACCGATGCGCGTGCTCACCCGCATGTGGCAGATGCTGCTGAAGACACTGGAAGAAGTGGCTGCCGCGCCCAACGCGATGATGGCCGCAGAAATGGCCATTATCCGCCTGACCCACGTCGCAGACCTGCCCAGTCCGGAAGAGCTGGTGCGCAAGCTGCAAGACACGCCCCCTCCCCCAACGCCCCCCAATGGCGGTGGCGGATATGGCGGCGGGCCTGGCGCTGGCAGCACCAACGCCCAAGGCGGCCCGATGGGCGGCGGCAATGGACCAATGCATGGCGCGCCGACGGCCCACGCTGGCGGCGGCACCGTGACGGCGCTGGCCGTGCAAAACGACACAGCCTTGGCCAAATACCCCACCTTTGAACACGTGGTGGAACTGGTCCGTCAGCGACGCGACGGTGTGCTGCGCGTACATGTCGAAGAATACGTGCGGCTTGCCAACTACCAGCCGGGCCGGATCGAATTTGAACCTGCGCCCGGAGCGCCCAAGGACCTGGCCCAGAAACTGGGCAGCCAGCTGCAACGCTGGACCGGCTCACGCTGGGCAGTGATCCTTGTAAACGAAGGCGGCGCGCCCGCGATTGCAGAGGTCCGCGACGCCGCTGAAAACGAAATGCGCGAACAGGCGCTGGGTCACCCGTTGGTTCAGGCTGTCATGGAAGCTTTCCCGAAGTCCAAAATCACCGACATCAAATCTCGCCGCGAGTTGGCCAACGAAGCCCTCGCAGAAGCGCTGCCCGAAGTCGAAGACGAATGGGATCCGTTTGAGGAGTGAGCCACTACAGCGCTTAAATCTATTCGGCACCACACCCTTGTTTATAAAGCCCTGGGTTCGTATCTAGGCGGCAAGCAATCACACTCAGGAGAGACCCAATGCTCAAAGGACTCGGCAATCTCGGCGACATGGCCGGCATGATGAAAAAAGCCCAGGAAATGCAGACCCGCATGACCGACATGCAGGACGAGCTGCACAACATCATGGTTGTTGGCGAAAGCGGCGCCGGTCTTGTAAAAGCCACCGCCTCTGCCAAAGGTGAACTAAAAGCATTGGACATCGATCCGTCGATCTTCAACGGCGACGACAAAGAAGTGGTCGAGGACCTGATCCTCGCGGCAATCAAAGACGCCCAAACCAAAGCCAGCGACCGCGCTCAGGAAGAGCTTGGCAAAATCACCTCCGAATTGGGTCTGCCAGCGGACATGAAACTGCCGTTCTAAGGTAGGTGTGTTCCGGGTTGGTTCTTGCTATAGTCCTACAAAAGGCATGCCAGAAAAGGCCCGGACATGAGCAGTTCCGAAATTGATACACTGATAGAGATGATGGCCAAGCTGCCCGGGCTTGGCCCCCGCTCTGCCCGGCGCGCCGTGTTGCACCTGATCCGCAAACGTGCACTGTTGCTCACCCCTCTGTCAGACGCCATGTTGCAAGTCGCTGCAACCGCGCGTGAGTGCCTGAACTGCGGCAACGTGGGCACGTCTGACATCTGTGATATCTGCGCTTCTGAGAAACGCGCCACAGGCGTGCTCTGCGTGGTCGAAGACGTCGCCGACCTCTGGGCCATGGAACGCGCTCAAGTGTTTGACGGCCGCTACCACGTGCTGGGCGGCACACTCTCCGCTCTGGAGGGTGTTGGGCCAGAAGAACTCTCAATCCCCCGCCTGATGGACCGTGTGGTCAGCGAAGGTATTTCTGAGGTGATCCTAGCGCTCAATGCCACCGTTGATGGCCAGACCACTGCGCACTACATAGCAGATCAATTGGAAGAGCATGTCCGACTAACCTCCTTGGCTCAAGGCGTTCCAGTAGGAGGGGAACTGGACTACCTTGACGAAGGCACCATCAGCGCGGCGCTCAATGCTCGGAAAACTTTATCTTAACCGAGCTCAATAGGTTCACTCCTCAGGAGTTCGGTCCAGCAAAAAAGACCGCGCCCAAAAAACGCGGTCTTTGCAATTTAGTAACTGCAGAAAGTCTCCTAGCGAGGTTGCTCTTCTTCGTCGCCGCCAGGCAAGTTGAAGAAGCTGTCCGCATCCGCGAAGTCATCGTCCGAACGCTCGTCGCTGCTATCATCGCCATCATCTGCCAAAGAAAATGTCTCCAGGCCTTCAATCGCACTTGGCACTTTAGGCTCTGCTTCCATTTCTAGAGATTGCTCGGTGGACACCAGTTTACGACGTTCATCATCAGACATAACAATGCCTTCCGCAGCCCTTTTTGCAGCGGCTTTCTGAACTGCCGCATCAAGCTCGGATTGTTTACACAGGCCCAGTGCGACAGGATCAATTGGCTGGATGTTAGCAATGTTCCAGTGCGTGCGCTCACGGATCGCCTGGATGGTTGGCTTGGTTGTGCCTACCAGCTTGCTCACCTGACCATCAGACAGTTCCGGATGAAACTTCACCAGCCATAGAATCGACGCGGGACGGTCCTGACGTTTGGAAAGCGGTGTATAGCGCGGACCACGGCGTTTCTCTTCGCCAGATGCCGCCGCGTTGAATTTTAGCTTCAACTTGGCCAGCGGATTATTCTCTGCCGCATCAATCTCAGACTGAACCAATTGGTTGTTGGCAACCGGGTCAAAGCCTTTTACGCCCACAGCCACATCGCCATCCGCGATGCCCTGAATTTCCAGCTCGTGCATGCCAACAAAATCCGCAATCTGTTTGAAGCTGATTGTGGTGTTGTCCACCAGCCAGACGGCGGTGGCTTTTGGGTGCAGCAGCTTGGCCATATCTCTACTCCTTACAACGTTTTTCCCCTGAAAAAGGTACAGATTTCCCATCGTCTGACTTTTGTCAGACGGCACCGATGGTCTGGTGCGGGTTTCCGTTGTAGGGGAACTTGGGCACGATATAGTGCGGCTGAACAAAAAAGGAAAGAGTGAATGCGTTTTCGGCAATGCGCTGCCGCAATGATCGCTGTGTTTGGTTTGGCGCATCCCGTGTGGTCAGAGGCTTCAACCGAAGGCGCCAATGACGTGGTCCGAGAGTTGTCAAAAAGCTTCTACATCGCCGGAGAATTGACCGGTGGCGGACGAGAAGAATGGACAGAGTTAGAGTTGGAAGCGGTACGCGCGTTAAAGGCCGTTGCGGTGTCCGACACAAGCGCCTTTTCAAAGACCGACAAAAACGGCCGCACGCCGTTGATCAACGCGGCCGCAAATGGGCTCTACCCGTTGGTGCGCGAGATACTTGAAAGCCCTCAAACGGGGCACGATCTGCACACCACAGATGACGATGGGCTGACGGCATATCATCATGCACTGCTATCCCTGGACATCCACCTGCAAGTTTGCGCGCCAGATGCAAACAACCCTTTTGCGCTGGTACCATTCTATGTGTCTCTGCCTTACTATGTAGACCGAAGCCCGTACCCGAAAGTCCTGAAGGCGCTGCAGGAAGCGGGCGCAGACACATCTCAGGACGCGGCAAAAACCTACTGGCTGCAAAACTGTCCCAACCAGAATCCGATGCAACGCGGAATGGTTTCGGAAACGACAGACCTTTTTGCGACACTTGCTGCCATACAACTGGAACTCGAAACCGCTGCCAAACGACAAAAAGTCGAAGAAGGAGTCGAGATCCTAGAATTGGTAATGCGGCCAAGAATCAAGGCTGGGAAAGCCACGCAAGACGAACTCGACAGCGCAATAGAAACTCTTTATCGCGAGGCTGGACTGACACCACCAAGTACTTTGCAGGATAACAAGTAACATGCTCAAACGCCTTGCCGTCATCGCAGGTCTCTGCGCCCTACCACTTGCCAACGCGGCAATTGCCGACGGCGATAAAGCCGGTGAGTTTGACTATTACGTGCTGGCGCTCAGTTGGTCCCCCAACTGGTGCGCCATCGAAGGTGACGCCAAAGGCAGCCCTCAATGTGACGACAGCGAAGACTTTGGCTGGATCATGCACGGTCTCTGGCCGCAATATCACCGCGGTTGGCCGGACCACTGCATCACAGCTGAGCGAAACCCGCCGCGCCATGTGACCAATTCCATGGCCGACATCATGGGCACCTCTGGCCTCGCTTGGTACCAGTGGAAGAAACACGGCACCTGTTCCGGGCTGTCGGGCGAAGACTATTTCGCCACCGCGCGCAAAGCCTATCAAAGCATCACGCGACCTGCCGTTTTCCGCAAACTGGACAAAACGGTGAAACTGCCCGCATCCGTGGTGGAGGACGCCTTCCTGAAGGCCAACCCGCAACTTGAACCAGACATGCTGACCATCACCTGTCGCGACAGCTTCATTCAGGAAGCCCGCGTGTGCCTCTCCAAAGATTTGGAACCAGTGCCCTGCGGTCGTGACGTGATCAAAGACTGCACACTCTCCAACGCGCGCTTTGATCCCGTCCGCTAGGCCTTAGACCTTATTGATGCGCAGGGCCCCATTACGGGCCTCCGCGCATTTTTTTGCCGAAAACTCCGCATTGTCCACGCCTGTGTTCACAGCTTTCACCGTGCCTGCACTGCGGCGCATGTAAAACGGCACAAAACCTTCCGAAATGCCTGATCTGGAAATGGCGTTCATCTGACCGCAATAGACCCTATCACCATTGCTCAGCGCCATGATCTCAAAGTTCTGAAACCGCGCTTCTCCCGGCAGCTCGGTTTGAACCGCCAGTTGGTTTTTTGCCCAAAACACCTCACCCGGCTCCAACGGCGCGGATTTGGTGGAGACCTTGGTCGTACCGCCGGAACAGCCTGTCGCCGCCGCGATCACCAGAAAAATAGCCACTTTATGCATATCGAACTCCCGCACGTGCCTTTGCTTAGTGCGATAAACACCATCCAAATGCGGCTGAAAGGCGGCAGAAATGCAGAAAACCCGGCCCATTCAGGACCGGGTTTTCTTAAATTTGTTCAAACAGTCCGCAAGCTTAGTGCAGCTTGGCGTCTACTTCAGAGATACCAGCATCGATCAGCTTGTTGGCTTGCGCCGCTGTCATCTGCTGGGAAATCACGTCACGAGCTGCACCGATGGCGACAACAACCGCCTGATCGCGTACTTCTTTGACGGCCGAGGCTTCAGCTGAGGCAATCTGGTCTTCCGCAGCCGCCAACCGGCGCGCGATAGAAGCTTCCAGATCGACTTTCGCCTGGTCTGCAGCCGCCTGAGCTTCGCTCTTGGCGTGCTCTACGATGCGTGCAGCTTGCTCCTGAACTTCTTTCTGTTTGCGCTCATAAGACGCCAGAACCGTCTGGGCTTCCTCACGCAGGGCGCGGGCTTCGTCCAGCTCGGATTTGATGTCGTCTGCACGTTTGTCCAGAAGGCCAGCCAAAATGGACGGCACTTTGAAGTACATCAGGATTGCGACAAACAGGATGAAACCCAATGTCACAATAAAGTCAGTATTACGCAGCGAGAAGAATGGACCGCTTGCGGCCAGCGCCGGGGAGGCGCTCAGCGCCATGACAGCTGCAACTGTGGTCAGTTTACGCATGTGTCTTAGCCCTTCATCTGCGCATCAACGGCTTTCACCACATCTGCGTCTTCGGCTTTGCCACCAAGCGTGGACACCAGTTCTGCAGTGGTCGCGTTGGCCACGTCTTTGATGCTTTCCAGCGCACCGGCACGGATATCGGCAATGGCCTTCTCCGACTCGGCAGCCTTCGCTGCAATTTCTGCGTCCGCCTTTTCGGTGGCCGCGTTCAGATCAGCCTGGATCTCCGCTTTCGCTTCGGCAACGATACGCGCTGCTTCCACTTTGGCGTCGGCGAGGGCTTTGTTGTAAGCCTCTTCCGCTTCCACGGCCTTCGCCTTCAGCTCTTCAGCTGCGGCGATGTCATTTGTAATGGTCCCCTGACGCTCTGCCAGAACCGCAGCGATGCGCGGCAGCGCAATGCGCGACAGGACGAGGTAGATCACAACAAGTGTGATCAGAAGCCAGACCACCTGGTTGCCCCAAAACGAGGGTTCCAGCTGCGGCATTGGATGTACCGCTTCAGCGGCGTTGGTATTGGTCGCCATAGCGTCCTCCTTGGGAACTTCCTGATTACACTGGGTGAGCGCGTGGCGCCCACCCAGCCGTAAGGATGTATTCCGCTAGGCTTAGACGGCGAACATCAGCAGCAGAGCGATCAGGAACGAGAAGATGCCCAGTGCTTCTGCAAACGCGATGCCGATGAAGAGAGTTGCAGTCTGGGAAGCAGCTGCGGATGGGTTGCGCAGAGCGCCGGCCAGGAAGTTGGCAGCAACGTTACCAACACCAAGTGCTGCGATGCCTGTACCCATGCCTGCGAGACCTGCGCCGATGTGTGCGAGTTGACCTTCCATGAGTGTATCTCCTTACGATTGGAAGTTAATAGATAGAGTTCGAGTTCCGGGACCGTTAGTGCGAAGGATGCAGCGCATCTTTCAGATACACACAGGTCAGAATGGTAAAGACGTAGGCCTGGATGAAGGCAACAAGCACCTCAAGGCCATACATTGCGGTGATCGCGACCACGGACACCGGGCTGATCACAGCCACAGCCGCAAAGCCTGCGAACACTTTGATCACGGCGTGACCGGCCATCACGTTGCCTGCAAGACGAACGCTGTGGCTCACCGGGCGAACAAAGTAAGAAATCACTTCGATCACGGCCAGTACTGGACGCAGCGGCAGCGGCGCGCTGGACACCCAGAACAGGCCAAGGAAGCTTGCGCCGTTTTTCACAAAGCCAACAACAGTCACGGTTACAAACACCAGCAGCGCGAGCACGATGGTCACGGCAAAGTGGGATGTGGTTGTGAAGGAGCCCGGGATCAGTCCCAGGAAGTTGGACATCACGATAAACATGAACAGCGTCATGATATATGGGAAGAACTTGACGGCGTCTTTGCCAGCCACGTCTTCGACCATTTTGTAGATGAAGCCATAGGCCAGCTCACCGATGGACTGTCCGCGGCTTGGGATAATCGCGCGACGACGGGTGCCCACAACCATCATGGCAACAACCGCCACAACTGCCAGCGCCATCCACAGGGTGACATTGGTGATGGTGAACAGACCAACCTCAGTGCCGCCAAACAATGGCTTCACCAGAAACTGATCCATTGGGTGGAATTCTAGGCCGCCTTGTTCTGCGCCGTGTGCTTCGCTTGCCACGTTCAGTCCCTCTCGTCTCTCTCAGCGGCCTCAGCCACTTGTTTCTTTTCGATCTCTTTGGCGCTGTTCAGCATCGTTTTGATGCCAGCGGCCAGACCAAGCATTGTAAACAGCACCAGAAAGATCGGGATTGTCCCGAACAGGCTGTCCAGCCCGTATCCGATGCCAAATCCGATCCCAAGACCGGAAACCATTTCGATGACCATGCGCCAGGCCAGATTGGCCGCCGAATAGTGCTCATCAGCACGGGGCTTTGGGTCCTGGGCCTTCTTGGCCGCTGCGATCCGGTCCTCCAGACGTTTCATCTGGTCTTTGTGGTCGGTCTCGCTCACGCGCAATTTACCCCTTGCTAACGTTGGCGCATTGCTACGGTGCAGCACCGCCTGAGTCAATGCGTGAATCGGAGCCGCGAAAATTCACGTAAGACATTGAAAATAAATACCAAAGACGCCAAATCAACTAGAACGACCCAGACCCAATGTAGGCCATCGCCTCGCATTGCCACCGTTTGGCGATATTCAACGAATTGGTTGATCTTTGCCGCGCGGGGTCGTGACTGCACCCGTTAGAAGCACCACTCGCGTGTGACTTGCAAAAGCTGCACGCACCGTGAAAGGTTCGCGACAAAGAGTAGAGCAAACGCTCTGCGACAAGCCGAGCACTCCAAAACAGTGTGAGCGATACCTGAACTGCGACTCTTGTTGGCTTCAGGGTAGGGGTATCATCGCATTTCCTCCATAATCTTTTCACGGAACACTTCAGCTGGCGTCTTCCATCCGAGACATTTGCGGGGCG
>Ga0189290_100238_pt1 | contig 22863 bp, 23 predicted proteins | sample UW140minimetaG_FD_130318 | JGI IMG/M metagenome (GOLD analysis project Ga0189290, IMG submission 130318) | Marine microbial communities from the Costa Rica Dome - UW140 mini metaG | ecosystem: Environmental > Aquatic > Marine > Oceanic > Photic zone | place: Costa Rica: the Eastern Pacific...
CGATCGGCGCCTCGTGCTGGAAGAACTCGAAGCCGCAGAAGAATTGCCAATACGGATTCTCAACCCAGCGATCGACCACTTGCTCGTCCGAAAGGTCGTGGACGTGCTTGAGGTAGTGCAGACTGTAGCGCGACAATCTGGATGAGAAGCGAGCGACGATCTGGGTGAGAGAACCGGCGTCGCGGCGAAGTAGATTGTTGCCGTCGGTGGCGCCGATGGCAAGGGCCGTTCAGGTTGATTGACGCGGAGCGACAATCATTGTGCTGTTTTGGGAGTGGCGCGGTGAGGTGGTCTGCCAGGACCGCGGCGGTTCTCGATAGCGGTTCTGCGTCTGTAGCTCTCGACGTTCATCTCGAAGATGGTCGCGTGGTGAACCAGACGGTCGACCGCGGCGACGGTCATGGCGGCATCTGGAAAGATCCTGTTCCATTCTCCAAAGGGCTGGTTCGCGGTGACCAGCAGGGAGCGCCGCTCGTACCGGGTGCTGATGAGTTCGAACAGCACGCTGGTCTCGGCCTGGTCCTTTGTGACGTAGGCGAGATCGTCGAGGATCAGCAGATGATACTTGTCGAGCTTGGCAATGGCCGCTTCGAGGGCGAGTTCGCGGCGGGCGACCTGAAGCTTCTGGACGAGATCGGTGGTCCGGGCGAAGAGGACCCGCCAGCCGTTCTCGACGGGGGCCAGGCCGATGGCGGCCGCCAGATGCGACTTTCCCGAACCGGGCGGCCCGAAGAGGATCAGGTTGGCGCCGTTATCGAGCCAACTGTCTCCAGCGCAAAGTGCCATGACCTGTGCCCTGGAGACCATCGGCACGGCCTCGAAGCTGAAGCCGTCGAGCGTCTTTCCGGTCGGCAGACGGGCATCGGCGAGATGCCGCTCGATGCGCCGCCGGGCTCGTTCGGCGATCTCGTGCTCGGCGATGGTGGCCAGGAAGCGGGCGGCGGGCCAGCCCTCCTTGTCGGAGCGTTCGGCGAACTGCGCCCACAGCATCTTGGTGGCCGGGAGGCGCAGTTCGTTCAACATCAGCGACAGGCGTTCGACGTCGACGGAGGAGACGGTCATGCGACATCTCCCGCGGCGGGGCCGAGCAGCGCCTGATAGGCTTCGAGCGGAACGACCGCGACGGTGATCTTCGGCAGGCTGGCAGGATCTGGCGTGAAGCGCGCCCGCAGACGAGCGATGTCGGGCAGACGCCTGGCCTCAAGATCTGCATGAAGGGTGGCCGCAAGCTCGCCTTCGCAGGCGCGTTCATGGGCCAAGGCCAGGATCTCGACCATGAGGCGGCAAGCCTGACGCTCGACAAGCGCCTCGATCAGGACCTCGAAGGTTCGCCGGTAGGCGTCTCGCGGAAAGAGCTGGTCGCGGTAGACCAGGCCCAAAAGCGCCATGGGCTTCTTGCGCAGGGAATGGATCACGTGCCGGTAGTCGACGACGTGACCGTGCTTGCCGTTCGCGCCCGACCGCCCGCGGGGCAGCGTCATCAGCAGCGTCGCGCCGAGGAAGAGGTCGAGACGGTCGTCGTAGAGACGGACCCGCAAACGTTGGCCGACGAGCCGGGATGGCACTGAGTAGAACACCTTGCGCAAGGTGAATCCGCTCGAGCTGGTGACCCGCACCACGGTCGCTTCGTAATCCTCGGTACGCCGGTCGGGAAGCTTGCTCAGTTTCGCCCGCTCTGCATCGATTAGCTTGGCACGGCGGGTGTTGTGGCGGCTGACGATCTCGTCGATGAAGCGGCGGTACTGAACCAGATCGGCGAAGTCGCGCGAGGCGCGCAGCAGAAGAGCATCTTCGACAGCCCGCTTGAGATGCCCGTGCACGCTTTCGATCACCCCGTTCTCATGGGCGATGCCAGGGTTGTTACGCGACGGCTCCATCCGGTAATGGGCACAGAGCGCGTCGTAGCGGCAGGTCAGATCGTCCCGGGCGTTGCGATCGAGATTGCGGAAGGCGGCCGAGAGGCTGTCGCTGCGGTGCTCGAACGGTGCCCCGCCCAACGACCACAGGGCATTTTGCAGTCCCTCGGCCAAGGCCACACAGCTCTCGCCGCCGAGGATGACGTGGGCATGCTCGAAGCCGGAATAGGCCAGCCGGAAGTGATAGAGCCGGTGGTCGAGCAGCTCGCCGGCGACCGTCACGCCCAGATCGGCCATGTCGGTGAGGTCCGACAGGCCGAGCCGGCCCGGTTCATGGATCTGACGGAAGATCACCTCCTGCTCCGGACCGTGGACCGCCCGCCATTGGCGGACCCGCCGTTCAATCGTGCGGCGGATGCCTGCGCCCAGATCTTGATGGCGCCGCAGCATCTCCTCGTAGACGGTAATCGACCGCAGATGCGGCGCCGCGGCCAGCATCGGCACGATCTCGGCTTCGAAGACATGCTCGAGCGGATCGGGCCGTCGCCGCGACCGCGGAGCCCGCTTGGTGGAGGGAGGTCGGGGATCGGCCTCGATCCGGTAGCCGCTGGCGGTGCTGAAGCCGGCCTTCGCGGCGGCAATTGGCCTATTGTCGGTTTGGCGCAATGTCATGAAGAGCCTCATTTGGTGGTCGGTGATCTGTCGGCCGGGCATGGCGGTCCTCATGACGTGAAGATCTATCCATCGCCCGGTCGGCCACGGCCGCCAGGGCGGCACGAACCCGAAAGTTCGCGCCATCGCGGGCTCGGTTCCTCCAGTCGGGCTACGCCCTCCCTTCGCAACCGAGCCCGCGAAGCTCTCTCATCTTGATTGTCGCGCTGTTCTCACCCTGATTGTCGCGCCGCAGTAGTTCCCGCAAGCGTCGACGCCGCAGGCCGTCTCGCCTAGCAACTCATCGGCGAGGACCAGCAGCTCGTTGAGACGCGGATCGCTTAGGCGGTAATGAACGAAGCGCCCGCGCTGCTCGCCGGCGACGAGTCCGCATTCACTGAGGCACCGCAGATGGTTGGACGCGTTCGACTGCGACAGGCCGGTGATCGCGACGATCTCGCCCACGGACAAGGACCCAGCACGCAAAGCATCCAGGATCGACAGACGCGACGCGTCTGCCAACCCCCGGAACAATTTCGTCCGTAGGGCAACGGTCGGAAGATCGACCCGCTCGATCAGTTCGGCATCGCTCGACATATCAGTCACGAATGATATATAGCCATTTTCGATCAGGGAAGATGGCCGTGAGCGTAGCAGCTTCAACGAATGATGCCGAGACGGCGCGTTACCGCGTCACCGGCATGGATTGCCCCACCTGCGCGGCGAAGATCGAGAAGGCGGTGCGTTCGGTCGGGGTCGAGGATGTGAAGGTCTCGACGGCCACCCAGATCATGACGCTGCACGTGAATGATCCCAATGCCCGTCTTCCGGAGGTTGAGCGCGCCGTGACAGGAATCGGCTATAGGCTCGATCGCCTGGACGCGCCGAGTCTCCACGCCGAAGGCGACATTGACGACCTACCGAAGGACCTTTCCCACATCACGCCGGCCTACAAGCGGGCGCTCTGGATCGTCGTGGTGCTCAATGTCGGCTACGGCGTCATTGAGATGTTCGGCGGCTTCCTATCAGGATCGCAGGCGCTCAAGGCCGATGCGCTCGACTTCCTGGGCGATGGCCTGATCACCTTCCTCGGCATCCTCGCTATCGGGTGGAGCCTTGTTTGGCGCGCCCGGTCGGCCCTGATACAGGGGCTGTTTCTTGGCGCGCTTGGTCTCGGGGTTCTCGCCAATACCGCCTATCGCGTGCTGGTGCAGCAACAGCCCGAAGCCGAGCTGATGGGTCTGTTCGCGGTGATTGCGCTCGTCGTCAATGTGGTCGCGGTACTTCCGCTGCTGCCTCACCGGACCGGCGACGCCAATGTCCGCGCGGTTTGGCTGTTCTCGCGTAACGATGCGATTGGCAACGCCGCCGTCGTCGTTGCGGCGGGGCTGGTGGCCTGGACCGCCTCTCCCTGGCCTGACCTTGTTGTCGCCGTCGTGATCGCCGGGCTGTTCCTGCAATCCTCCTGGTCGATCATCCGGGATGCACGCGCGGACCTGCGGGAAGCCGCCGCGGCCAGCGGCGCCAAAGCCTGACGGAGGTGCTGCTGTAGTGGACTTCTCCGGCATCGGCATAGCCACGGCCTTTGCCGCGGGCGTCGTTTCCTTTCTATCGCCTTGCGTGCTGCCGCTCGTGCCGGGCTACGTCTCCTATGTCGCCGGGCGCACGATTAGCCCGGATGGGCTTGCAAGCAGTGGGGGGAGTCTCAAGGAGACAGGTCGTACACTTGGCCTGAGCCTTTGTTTCGTGCTCGGCTTCACCACCGTCTTCGTCCTGCTCGGAGCCAGCGCGACGGCCCTGAGCGGGCTTTTGCGCACGCACCTCTATGAAGCCAACCTGATCGGTGGCGTGATCGTCATCGTCTTCGGCCTGTTCACGACCGGCCTAGTGCCCATGCCCTGGCTCGAGCGCGATGTGAGATTTCATTCAGGCCCACATCACGGCGGCCCTTGGGCGAGCTATCTCCTCGGTTTGGCCTTCGCTTTCGGCTGGACACCCTGTATCGGGCCGGTCCTCGGCGCCATCCTGGGACTTTCGGCCGTAAACGCCACCGCCGGAAGCGGAACAGCGCTCCTGGCGGTCTATTCGCTCGGTCTTGGCCTTCCCTTCATTCTCGCCGCCCTGTTCATGCGCGGCTTCATGGCGCGGATGACGGCCATGCGCAGAACAGGCCGGGTTCTGAAGATCGTCGCTGGCGGGATCATGGTGGTCATGGGCATCGCGATGATCACTGGCCATCTCACAAACTTTGCGATCTGGCTCCTCCAGACGTTTCCGGCGCTTGGACGTATCGGATGAGCGCAATCGCGATGTTACCGAGCGCGCAAGGCGGCCTGGAAGTGGAGGCGAAATGAGCGTTTGGATCTGGGTAGTGGTTCTGCTTGTAGCCGTCTATGCCGCGCATTGGGGGTCGGAGCACCTCGCCGATCCCTTCAAGAAGGTGCGCCGGCAATGGGGTATCTCGGCCGCAGCAGGTGGCTCGCTGATCGGCATCGCGACCGCCAGCCCGGAGGTCGGAATCAACATTACGAGCGCGGTCCGGGGCGCATCCGGCATCGGTCTCGGCGCTGTCCTCGGATCGACGGTGATCGGCATTCCGACCCTCGTCACGATCGGCTATCTGGCGACCCGCAAGCGCGATCTCCCCAATGATCCCGGTCACGACCGGCACCTGCAAGAGCACCTTCTGCGGGTCGATCCGGCTGCTGTGGGCGTGCAGGCGCTGCCTTACCTCGGAATCCTCGTCATGCTCGCCGGGCTGACTTTGCCCGCGGCCTGGCGCGGCCTTCAGCCGATCGACGGTTGGCTGCTGTTCGCCGCCTATATCGCTTACCTCGCCCAAGCGTTCCTGCGCGGACGCGGAGAAGGTGAGCAGGTCGACTGGTCAAAGCGCGAGATCTGGCTCGCCGTTGCCGGCGTGCTGGTGCTCGCGCTGGGCGCCTATTTTACCGTCATCGCCACCCAGAACATCGTCAAGGCGCTCGGCATCTCGGCGATCGTTGGCGGTCTTTTCATCACTGCACCTGTGGCGGCTCTGCCGGAAGCCTTTGCGGCCTGGACCGTCGCCCGGTCCGGCCAGATCACGCCGGCGCTCACCAACATCATTGGCGACCACGCCATGGCCGTGACCGTGGGGTTCCTGCCTCTGGCGCTGGTCGGGACCTCCATCGAGAACTTTCATCTGTTTTGGGTCAGCTTCGTCTTCGTCGCGCTTATGCCTGTGCTCTATGCCGCCTTCATCCGCTGGGGCGGCTCCGAGCCCGGATTCCGGCGCTGGCAGGTCTTCGCTCTGGTCGGCACCTATGTGGTTTACGTGCTGATCGTCCTCTTCTGGGTTCTCAAGGTCTTCTGATGGTGCAGACGCAAACAATCCCGCATACGTCCGCCTCCATGCTGCGGCTGGGGCTGCCCATTGCCGCCGCCTGGTTCCTGATCGATCAGGTCAGCAAATGGTGGATCATCAACAGCGTGATGCAGCCGCCTCGGGTGATCCCGGTGACCGAGTTCTTCAACCTGGTCCTCTGGCACAATACCGGCGTGAGCTTCGGGCTTTTCGGCGACACATCTCCTTGGATGCTGATGATTTTCACGCTGGCGATGGTCATCGGCCTCATCATTTGGCTGATGCGCGCCGCAAACCGCCTGACCGCCATTGCGCTGGGGCTCATCATCGGCGGCGCTCTCGCCAACATCCTTGATCGCCTGCGGCATGGCGCAGTCACCGACTTTTTGGATTTCTACGTCGCTGCCTATCACTGGCCGGCTTTCAACCTCGCCGATGTGGGGATCGTGAGCGGCGTCAGCCTTCTGCTGCTCGAAAGTGTATGGCCGAGGGGCGAGGGGAGGGTGCGCAAGGCTGACCCGAACTCCATCCGATGAAGGCGCTCTGATGCCGCAACTTCCCCGTGATACCCGACCAGACGCAACGCTCTCGCTTCTCGCTGATCCCTACAGGTTCATCTCGAAGCAGTGTCGGGCGTATGGATCGGACCTGTTCGAGACCCGGCTTATGCTGGAGAAGGCGACCTGCATGACAGGGCCGGAGGCAGCCCGGCTCTTCTATGACAGAAGTCGATTCATGCGACATGGCGCCATGATCGGGCGCATCCAGAAGACGCTGCTCGGAAAGGGCGGCGTGCAGGGTCTGGACGACGAGGCCCACCGACTGCGCAAGCAGATGTTCATGTCGCTGATGACACCCAAGCGTATCGAAGAGCTGATGGCGACCACTGCGGAGGAGTGGCAGGCACGCGCTCGCCTATGGGCGCTGAGAAACGAGATTGTCCTTTACGACGAGCTTCACGAACTCCTGACCCGAGCCGCCTGCGCCTGGGCCGGGGTGCCGCTCCCCGAGTCTCAGGTTCGACAGCGAACGCACGAGATCACGGCGCTGTTCGACGCCGCAGGATCAGTCGGCCCCGCGCACTGGCGGGCACGGTGGGCGCGCAAGCGGGCCGATCGCTGGATCGAGAATATCGTCGGGCGGATCCGTTCAGGGCAAATCCGCCCGCCGGAAGGATCGGCTGCTTCGATCATTGCGGAGCATCGGGGCTCGAACGGCGAATTGCTGAGCCCGCACGTTGCCGCTGTGGAACTCCTTAACGTGATCAGGCCGATCGTCGCCGTTGGCGTCTACATCACCTTCGTCACCCATGCCCTCTACCAGTTTCCTGAATGCCGGCGCAAGCTCGAAGCTGGCGACGACACGAGCTTTACGGAAATGTTCGTCCAGGAGGTTCGGCGCTTCTACCCCTTCTTCCCCGCTGTCGCTGCGCTGGTGCGCCGCGATTTCGAGTGGGGGGGATACCGTTTCCCCCGTGGACGACGCGTAATCCTGGATCTTTACGGAACGAACCGCGACGCCAGGACGTGGGACGAGCCTGAGGCGTTTCAACCAGAGCGATTTCGCAAATGGGACGGAAACCCCTTCAACTTTATTCCCCAGGGCGGCGGGGATCACGATTTGGATCACCGCTGCCCAGGCGAGTGGATCACGATAGGGCTCATGAGTCAGGCGACGAAGGTTCTGTCCAGGCACATCGAATACGACGTGCCGGAGCAGGATCTTCGGATCGACTATTCCAGGCTGCCGGCCCTGCCCAGAAGCCGGTTCATCATCAGCAAGGTAAGGGCGGAGATGCCGGCTTTCCCGTGATTCCTCTGGTCATCACGTTAGATCGCCGATCGGCGCCCCGAAGGACCTGACGTCGCTCATCGTTCCAGATGCCTGCGGAAGGCCTTAAGGGTTGCGGGTCCGACATGGTGCTCAATCCCCTCTGCGTCTTCCTCAGCGGCTTCCGCATCGACACCGATTGCGAGTAGAAAATCACGGACGAGATGATGCCGCGCCCGCGACTGCGCCGCGATCTGCCGGCCTTCGCTCGTTAAAAAGATCGAGCGATAGGGTTCACTGCTGACGAGACCGTCTCTTGCGAGCCGCTGGATAGTGCGAGCGACAGTCGCCGGGGCTACTCCGAAGCACTCTGCCAGGTCGGCCGCTCTAGCCTCTCCGCGAGAGGAAATGAGGTCGTCGATGAGTTCGAGATAGTCCTCAGCAAGTTCCGATTGCCGAGCCTCGCGGACACGGGCGAAACGCGTCGCCAGTCGCATAGGGCTGATGATTTCCTTTGATCGACCGTCCGCCTGGCCCATTGCTCGCCTCCACATCTCTCCGAATGCAAGATTAGCCTACCGCCGACGAAGACACAAAGTTTGTCGCTGGACAACTTCGGTAGCCGAGGCATAAGTTGTCCAGTCGAAGCTGTAACCTGCGCCATGAGCCACGAGGTTCATGGCGAACGGCATGCAGACTGCCAAGCAGAAGCGTCGTCTTGCCGTTTCGTGCGGGATTTATGGGTAGTTCGTCATGGATGCAGATGTTCGGTCGAGCGAGATGCTCACGGGATGGCGCCACGCACGCGGCGACGGGTCGCTTTCCGAAGTCCATCGATCAATCAAGGTTCACGCGACAGGGCCGGGCTTGCGCAAGGCAGCCGCCTTCGTAGGGCCGGGATATCTCGTTGCCGTCGGTTATATGGATCCCGGAAACTGGGCGACCTCGATCGCCGGTGGATCACGCTTCGGCTACACGCTGCTTGTCGTCGCGCTGGTGTCCAACGTCATGGCGATCGTGCTGCAATCGCTCTGCGCCCGGCTCGCCATCGCGTCTGGCCGGGACCTCGCACAAGCGTGTCGTGACGCTTATCCCAAACCCGTCGCCTACGGTCTCTGGTTCCTGGCCGAAACCGCCATCATCGCGACCGACATCGCCGAAGTGATTGGTACAGCTATCGGCCTCAACCTCATCTTCGGCATTCCGCTTGAGATCGGCGTCATCATCACGGCGCTCGATGTGTTCTTAATCCTGTATCTCCAGAAGCTCGGCTTCCGCTGGGTCGAGGCCTTCATCATGACGCTGCTGGGCGTCATCGCCGTCTGTTTCACCATCCAGATCGCCTTGGCGGATCCAGACTGGGGCGCGGTGATCCTCGGCTTTGCGCCGACCACCGAGATCGTCACCAACCCAGGAATGCTGTACTTGGCACTTGGCATTCTCGGCGCGACGGTCATGCCGCACAACCTTTATCTCCATTCCGGCATCATCCAGACGAGAGCCTATGGCGAAACCCTTCCCGAGAAGCGACAGGCCCTAAAGTACGCCACGATCGACTCGACGGTGGCGCTGATGTTCGCCCTCCTCGTAAACGCTTCGATCCTGATCCTGGCGGCGGCCACCTTCAACGCAACGGGCCAGACCGAGGTCGCCGAACTCGGCGAGGCGCATTCCCTCCTCGCACCGCTGCTCGGCCTTGCAATCGCACCGACGCTGTTTGGGATCGCGCTCCTGTGCTGCGGGCTCAATTCGACGGTGACGGCGACGCTCGCAGGTCAAATTGTCATGGAAGGCTTCTTGAACCTGAGACTACCGCCCTGGGCGCGTAGGCTGATCACGAGGGCGATTGCCATCGTCCCGGCTGCCTTTGTTACCATCTGGTACGGGGATTCAGGAACCGCTCATCTCCTGATCCTGACGCAGGTTATCCTCAGCCTGCAACTCTCCTTCGCGGTCTTCCCTCTCGTCATGTTCACCTCGAACCGGGCCAAGATGGGCGCGCTCGTCGCGCCATACTGGCTGATCGGCCTGGCTGGCTTTATCGCCATTGTCATCGCGGCCTTGAACGTGAAGCTGCTCGTGGATTTCGTGCTGGTCTGACGTCATTGGCCGGGGAAGCCCGCCTAATCGGGTGCCCTTCTTGCCAAGCCACCGTAGTCGATCGCCGATCATTGAGGGGTGCAGGCCGGTGTCTCGAGGAGATCGAGCTGGGTCAACGCTCCGGCAAATCCGTAGTCTCCCGTTTCAAAGGCAATGCGCCCGGAGATGCCGTTCTCGTAGAGGATGTAGGTGGTTCGGAAGAGCGGCAGTCCGTCAGGATCGCTGTCGCTGTTGTAGTAGGATTCGTCCACTCTCCAGGCTTGCAGTCCTACGAGCTCCTCGGGCACCTCGCGAGCAGCCTCGTTCGTTTGCCCCCCGCTTTCGCCGGACGACGCATCCTTTCCGACTGGGGTGATAATGGCGGTCGTGGAAAGGAGCTTATCGGCCTCATTGTCACCGTCGAAGAGCCTGCTCTCCACGATCCTTCCCCAGCCTTCGCCTTCTCAATCAAGTCCATCGTGTGAGCAGACGGGAAGATGGAGAGCGGAAGGTTAAAGCTTCGGGTCTCAGGCTCCTGCAACTCGACCCTTGTCGAGGAACCCGAGATGATGGCCTTGCCTTGGAGCACCCACGCCGGAGCGCCATCAACAAAGGTCTTCGTGGTGAAAGAAAACGTGTTCGCGACGGCATCCTCAGTGGACACCGTCTGCTGGTCGGTCACAACGGTGGCATCCTCGCGCGCGAACCGGGCGATAAAGCGGTAGTCCAGATCGAACGTCCCGCAGGTTTCTTGACGAAGCTCAATCGCGATCCGGCCCGAGCCATCGATCAGGTCCATCGATTTCGAGGTCAGAACGAGATCATAGACCGCGCGATGCGGCGCGAGCGTTGCGGCAAGCGATCCCGTCGCCAGAAAAGCGGCAGGGATCATCATTAGAGGGCCGATCACCCGCGCCATAACTGCTGTCCTATCCTTCACGAATTTTAGGCTGTTGCCCGCCGGCACTCATTGCCGTGTCCCACGACTGAAGAGCCATTACCGCACTTGTGGATTCTCGGGGGATCGATAGCGCTCGCTCTCGAGACTTTCATGTCTGCCACCCCTCCGCGATTTTCCTCTTGCTCCTCCAGTCGCTGGAGAAATTAAGGTGTTCGCAAAAATGTTGGGTCTCTTTCAATGGCAACAGCGCTTCATCAAACACGCTATCGCGTCAGCGGCATGGACTGCGCCTCCTGCGCGGCCACAAGCGATGACCGCGATTTGTATTGTCGACGAAGCCGGTCAGATCCTCCTGGAGAAGAAAGTCCCGACCTGTCCCGATGCGATTGCCGATTGTTTGAAGATCAGAGGTAGCGCGCCCAACCTGGAAAGGGTTGGTCTCGAAACCGGTCCGTTGGCGGTGTGGCTGTGGAACGAACTGCCGATCGTGTGCATCGACGCACGACATGCGAACGCCGCCTTGAAGATGCGCCCCATCAAGACGGATCGCAACGATGCTGCCGGGCTGGCGCAGATCATGCGGATAGGCTGGTTTAAGCAGGTGCGCATTAAGAGCCGCGACAGCTATCAAATCCGCTCTCTTCTCGTAGCCCGAGAAACGCTCGTTCGCATACGGGTCAAAATCGAGAACGAGATCCGTGGTCTTCTGCGCACCTTCGGCGTGCTATTCGGCAAGCGCGTCGGTGGCTTTGAAGGCCGTGCCGACGAGATCATTGCCGGCGAACTTGATGTCTCCCCCGAGATGCGCCTGATCGCCGGGGCGCTGATGAAGGCCAGAAGCTCGGTCCTCGATCAGATTCGGTTGCTAGACAAGCGTCTCATGGCGATCGCCAAGACAACGCCGACCGCCCGGCTGTTCATGACGGCGCCAGGTGTCGGTGTCATCACCGCCCTTTCAGTCGCCTCCGCGTTCGATAACGCCTCACGCTTCAAACATTCATCGAGCGCAGGAGCCTATCTCGGACTGACGCCGCGTCGATATGAGTCCGGCGAAACGAGCCGCAACGGGCGAATATCAAAGCAGGGAAGCTGCATGACGCGGAAGCATCTGTACGAGGCTGCCACGACCTTGCTGACGCGCAATCTGAAGTTTTCCACGCTCAAGGCCTGGGGAATGAAAATTGCCAAGGCTTCCGGCTTCAAGAAGGCGCGCATCGCCGTAGCCAGAAAGATCGCCGTCATCCTCCACGCCATGTGGAAAACAAACACCCCATTCCGTTGGAGCCAAGTGACAGCATGATGACCGAAATGCTGCCAGACTGACCAACGGATGCGTCCCCGCCGGGACGTATGGCGCGGATTAGGCCGACCCTCTGAATGCAGGGCCAAACCGGTAACTGCGAGGACCACTTTGGCTGATCCACCATCTGACACCAACATGCGGCGACCATCGAGATCGACCGCGGAGAGAACCAAGAAGCCCGGCGTGTGCACTTACGTTACAAACGACCCTTGACCCATGCGATTAGAGAACTTCAGTGGGGGCAGACCACGCGCGACTCACGCGTTCACCGCACCACCACTTCGGTCCCTACGCTGACACGCTCATAAAGATCGCTGACATGATCGTTCAGCATACGGATACAGCCATTCGAGACCGCTTTGCCGATGGATGATGGCTGGTTGGTCCCGTGGATCCGGTAAAGGGTATCTTTGCCGTCCCTGTAGAGATAGAGCGCCCGGGCTCCCAGAGGATTCCCCGGGCCGCCCTTCAGGCCGCCGGCATACCTGGCATACTTCCCCGGGTCGCGCTTGATCATGTTCGAGGTCGGGGTCCACCTCGGCCACTTTGCCTTTAGTCCAACGACAGCTCGTCCCGAAAAGCGTAGTCCGGCCCGGCCGACGCCGATCCCATAGCGCCGGGCAAAGCCACCTTCTTCCATCAGGTAGAGGAACTTCGCCCTCGGATCGATGACGATGGTGCCGGATCGATAGCCGGAAAAGGCTACGCGTTGGGGCTTGAATTGTGGATCAAGCTGAAACTCACCGTGCGCGCCGGCCTCGGTGGCGAGGGCCATCCATGCGGCCACGCCCGCCAGAACTTGCCGCCGATTGATCATCTGCTGCTCCCTCAAATCGAAACCCATCATCGGTGAAGACAGATTATCCTGGCTGCAGTAAATCTTCCGTTGCTCTTGGCGCCCGCCAACCTTCCGGCGTCCTCCTTAGATAACGCGAGGGAGGGAAGTGGTGCGACTGGAAATACCGACCCAAACGCGTGCATCAACATTGGGCTTCGTGCGGATGATCCCGAGGAGCGGTGGCTTTTTCGCGGTCATCGGCTTCGCGTTTCCGCCAGCCCTCGGCAATTTCTCGGACGACATCTCGGCAAAGCGGCAATTGCATTGAACGCGTCCACTCAGGGTTGATCTGAGCGCATGGACGGTATGGCGGCCCGCAGGCTCTATGATCCTTGTTTCTAGACGTACGTCCGGCACCTGGTTAGGTCACCGCGATACGGTCGGTCAGCGAATGCTGCCTACGAGAATGTCGCGGTCATCGGCAATGGCAACCCATTTGCCAGCGTCCTCCTCTGACTGCCGCTTGAGATAAAGGTAATCGGTTTCGTTCCAGACAAGAATACGCTCATCCAGATTGTCCAGCACAAAGTCGCCCTCTTGAGTTCTGACTGTCAGCACAGCGTGGCCGGCACCGTTTCGCTGGCGCAGGACGGTGATCAGGAGCGCCGAGCGCGGAACCCCGATGCGCTCAAGCATATATTGCTTCAGGAGCGCATAGTCTTCGCAGTCGCCTTCGGTTGTGGGGTAGGACCAAAGCTCGGCGACGCCGAACATCTCTTCATCGGTTCGCGGGAAAATCGCGACGTTGACCGAGTTGTTGATCTCGCTCATCTGCGCCCAGAGTTCGGAGGTCAGCGCCGGGATGGCTGCCGGTGCATTCGGCTGGCACCCAGCCGGATACTGCTGACAGAATTCGTAGTGGCCAACGGGCTGCGACGTCCTGCCGGTCGTGGGCATCCACGAAGGATCAGCCGCCGCATTCGTGCAGGAAAGAATAACCGCAGTGATCCCAACTACGGATTTGGTAACCATGCTAAAGTTATTTAACATCTTCATCCCCTTGTTTATGGTCAGAAGAATGGCATGGAGAATTTACTTTAGAACCAAATTTTGCATGTCAATTTGTTTCAAATTCGAACGGAAAACTTCATTGGCAGTCGAGCGTGCTTGGAGCCCCGTCCGGGTTGAATGGCCGGGATGACGATGATTCGTAAGCGGTGGGCAACGGACATTGCCTTTTGGGCTTGACCGGTCTTGAGGGAGATCTCCGGCCTGCGAGGCGCAGGTCGCCTTTGAGTGCAACAAAGTTTGCAAAGTTTGTTGGAAAGCTGCCGCCGAAGGCGCCACTGGCTACTATGCCGGATATTGCGGCCCTGCGAACAACGCGTTCTAGCGATTGAGTGTCAGCGGACGGATGAGGTTCTCCACGAGGTTCGAATCCATCTCGACGCGGCCGTTGTCGAGGAAAACGCAGAGCCCGTCCCAGTGCCGCGTGACGTAGGCGAGCGCCTGTCCGATCGACGACTTGCGTGACAGCCGCGCACGCTGGGCACGCAGCCATCCTCGAGCTCGGCGACGAGCGGACGCGAGCGCCTGCCGCGATGCGACGCAGGAGATCCTCGGCGACTGGCGAGTCGTTCTTCGGCGTCGCCTTGATGACTTCGCGTCTCGAATGATGGTAGGGGCGCCCCCTTCCGCCGCGCCCCCTGGCGAGGAGCATCATTGCGCGTCACCCTTGAGGAGTTTCCGACATGCCGAATTCCATTCACGTCATCGGGCTCGATATCGCCAAGCCCATCCTCCAAGTTCACGGCGCCGACAAAGACGGCAGTCCCCTCGTTCGCCGAAAGCTCCGGCGCGATCAGGTTGAAGCATTCTTCCGCGACCTTCCACCATGCCTGGTCGGCCTCGAAGCCTGTCCGAGCGCGCATCACTCGGCGCGGCGTTTGCGCGAATTCGGCCACGAGGTGCGCCTGATCCCGGCGCAGTACGTGCGCCCCTACGTGAAGACCAACAAGAACGACGCTACCGATGCCGAAGCCATCAGCGAGGCCGTCATGCGGCCCACCATGCGCTTCGTTCCAATAAAGGAAGAGATGCAGCAGGAGATCCTGGTGACCCACCGCGTGCGCGAGATGCTCGTCGGCCAACGCACGTAGCTGATCAACCTATCCGCGGCCACCTCGCCGAGTTCGGCGTCATCGACCTGAGCCGGGCGCGCAACATCAGTCTCCTGACCACAAAGATCGAGGACGAAATGGATTTGCCCGGGAAAAGTGAAGAGCACCAACTGAGGAACCAGGAGATGTTCTATGGGAAACGGGAACAGGCCGACGCCGGAGTTTCGGCGTGAAGCGGTGTGGCTGGCACTGACCAGCGGCTGGACGCGGCGGGAGATCGCGGAGGATCTCGGCACTGGGTTATCGCCGCTGACGCGTTGGCTGAGCCATGAGCGCGATGTCAGTGAGCCAAGCGAGGCGCCGGTCGATCTGCATGCCGAGTTGAAGCGGCTGCGGCGGGAGAATGCGGTCCTGAAGCAGGAGCGCGACATCTTAAAAAACGATCAAGGGCCTTGGCCCGCCTGTGCGCGGTAGAAACGGGGGCATGCTACGGTGGTCGGCGGAGGGGAGCTGCCGGCTGCTTTTTGGACGCTCTCGTCGTTGGGTCGTCCAGCGGTTCTTCGGCTGGATCAGCTGGAACCGCCGGCTCTGGAAAGCCCCGGAGGCAACGACCGCCTTCCTCTACGCCGCCTCCGTCATGATCCTCATTCGCCGCCTCGGCCGGGCATCATGACCTTTCCGGACGGGCTCTGAGTGCGCGCATTGATGCCGTGGTCACCGGATCAGGCTATTCACACCTCAGCAGCACATGCGCTTGCTCATGTTGATGCTGTATTGCCAGCAGGAATCATCGTCGCGCTCTCGGTGTGTCCGAAACTAAGACTGAAAATATATGCGGCCAGAAGAATGAGAACGACGAGAAACACGTTGTTCCTTCTCTTTTGGCGGCGGAGATGATCACGCAGGGCCAAGCCAGCGTCATCGGCATCGTCGCCAGGGGCTGCAATTTCATGTGGATGGTTCAACTTCGGTCTCCAGATCAGTGTCATTAGAAGCGGGCGTGATCTCGCTCCGCGCCGCCTGCTCGAGCGCTTGGCTCGTTCATGCAGACAAGTGCACGGTTTGGGCTACTATCTCAGGGGTTGTTCGGCATACCAGGCGGCGACGGCATCGATCTGCTCCTCCGTCAAATTCTTTGCGATCTCGGCCATGATATGCGCGTACTCCGTGCCACCGCGCTTGTCCTCCTTAAAGAGTTGGAGGTGTTCGGCAAGGTACCATTCCGGCTGGCCCGACAAGTAAGGATAGCGCGAGTTCTTCTCGCGGCCCGCCGTTCCGTGGCAGCTCTGGCACGAAGGGATCTTGCGCGCCGGATGGCCCTCCAGCGCGATGCGGCGGCCGAGATCCAGAAGCTCCTCCCGCCCGTCCGGGGGGCCGGCGGCGGCGGCCGATGGGACGGCAAAGGACAGCACATCCGCGTCGCCCTCCAGCCGTCCGGCTTCGTCCTGCCAGCTGACGTCCGGAGCGCCAGCTGGCTCGTTCCTTTCGACGGCCGGAGATTCCGTCCCGTCAGAGCCTTGGTCTGTCGGGATCGCTGTCGCAAGCGGGGTGCTGGGCCGCGCCAAGCGCTCCTGTTCCGCCTGCCGCCTGGCGCCGGCTACTGCCGGCCCCGCCGCAGGCTGGCTCGAATACCATTGCGCCAGCCGGGCTAGCACCTCCTCGTCGTAGCGCTTGGCGGGCGGCTGCATGAAGCCGCTGTGGCGGATGCCGAGGGAGAAAGCCTGCAGGGTCGCGAAGAGGTAGGGCTCCGACTGGCCTGCGATCGTTGGGAAGGCACCCTCCGTCTCGCCTTCACCAACGCCCAGCCCATCGCGCCCGTGGCAGCGAGAGCAATCGTCGAGCGCGGCCGTAGTTTCGCCGCCGGCCTCCAGGCGGTTGTCGCCCCGCGCGCCGCCCAGCGCCAGCTCGGCATAGGTTGCAGCATCCATGCCCGGCAGCGCGCGCAGGAACGCGACCTGCGCCCAGACCTCGTCGTCGCGCGCCTGTGTCGGCCAAGCCGGCATGCCGGAATATTTGATGCCGTACTTGACGATCCAGAACAACTCCTCGTTGCTCCAATCGCCCAGGGCCTCCTCCAGGCGCGGCGGCGCGGGCGTCATCTCCTCCACAACCGGCGACTGCGGCACTCCGGGCGCGCCGTGACACGCGGCGCAGCCGGTCGCGAAGTGGCCGGCCGCGCGCTGGATCAGCACCGGATCGTTGAGATCGAGATCCTTGGGCATCCTGACGAGCATCGACTGCGTTTCGACGGCGTTCTCCATCGTCCAGCCCAGGAACCAGCGCGTGACCGCAAAATGTCCGGACGAGGCGGCGATCGAGACGAGGCCGGAGAAGCTGACGGCGAGCGCGGCCAAGATGGCGGCCAGAGTTGCAAGGGCGACCTTCTTCCAGGTCAGGACGAAGTCGATGCGCATCAGCTGTTCCCTTCCGGCGCTGGCGGCGGCTCGCGCAGGATCGAGGCGAGCAGGGCGAGGCCCCCGGCGAGATACGCCAATCCGCCGACGATCAGCATGATGACGCCGCCAAGCTGCTGGTCCTCCAGCGGCGTCAGGCTGGCGGCGGGCGAGCAGAGTTCGGCACAGGCGTAGAGCGGGCGGGGAGCGAGCAGCAGGAGCGCCCCCAGCAGCGTCATGTGCATGGAGGTCACCAGGAGGGCGCCGATACCGGCTGCCCGCGACGCCAGCCGCCCGGCGCCGGCTGCGCCGATTGCACTCAGCCAGACCAGGAGGCCGGCCGAGAGGAACGAGCCTTGCTCCAGAACGAAGACCCCGGTGCGCAGGCGCGCCGCGTCGTGGAGCGCCGGCGCGTGCCAGGCCCACACCGCCGCAAACTCGTAAAGTGACGCGGCGAGCGCCAGGCCCGGCGATACGGCGGACAGGAGCTTTGGAAATGCTCGCAACAGGCCGATCGCCAGCAGCGGCGAGGCGACGGCAACGACCCCCATATGCATGACCATATGCGAGGCGAAGGAGCCTCGGGCGCGCTCGGGCAGAGGCCCGAGCCAGAGAAAGACGAGCAGAAGGAGGCCGAGCGCCAGCGGCCAGAGGGGGGGCCTGAAGGTCCGCAGGGCGCCAGCTTGGCCCACGGAAGAGATGCGTGCGATGACGGTCATCGGCAGTCTCCGATCAGCAGCACCGGCAGGGTATCGAAGATCACCGCCACGAAGGACAGGCTGGCCAGCAGCAGGGTGGAGAACTCCAGGAACCGCTCGCGGCTCAGGTCCGTGTCTCGGTCGTGACGGAACCCGCCGCCATGGTGGCGCCATTCGCGCCAGGAACGCCGCAGCACCAGGCCGATCAGCACGAGCGAAACGAGCGTGACCATGCCGACGGCGACGCGGGTGCCGCCGATCGGCTCGAATATCTGCGCGTTGGGGGCGCATTCGAAGGCAACGAGCACGTAGGCGAAGAGGAAGTGAAACGCCCAAACGGTCGGCGCAGCGATCAGGGTCCAGAGCGTGTCGCGGGTTTGGCGGTCAGTCTCCATCGCAGGCTCCTCACACCGCCAGCGGGAACAGGGCGATGGTTGCCACCGTGATGAGGGCGGTGCCAAGCATGAAGTGCCAGTAGAGCGCGACATTGGCGATATCGATGTCGTAGACCCGCGTCAGCCGGCCGGCCAGCGAGCGCGCCAGGCAGTAGCTGAGCATCAGGGCACCCACCGCCGCATGGACCGCGGTCCATATCGCCAGGACCCAGACCGTTGCGGGATAAACATGGGCGGCAGGGTCGAGGCCGGTCGTGTAAGGCCCCCAGAGCAGCGCGGCCCCGGCGAGGAGGGAGATGACGGCGCCCCCGCCCATCAGCGCGCGAGCCGTGCCGATGTTCCCCGCGCTGTTGGAGCGATGCGCAAGCCGGACCGCGGCCCAGTTGGCAAGGAAGAGAGCGAGCGAAACGGCGGGCCAGAACACGCCGGGACCTTCCATCACCGGTGGCGGAAAATCCTCATGAATGGTGAAGAAGAAATAGTAGCCGAAGACGAGAGACAGGAACGCGGTGGCGTCGCCGGTCATGGTGATGAACATCGCCCACCAGCCGACGGATTTGTGGCCGGAGACATAGAGCGGCAGCTTGAGACCGAGCCCTACGTCCTTTTCGGGCTTCTCTGGAATGATGGCGGTGCCGCGCCAGAGCCAGACCATGATCGAGACGGTGGAGAGGACCATGGCCACGACCGTGGCGTACCAGTAGTGGAAGGTCGCGAGGATGAAGACGGCGCCGGTGAGGGCCGCGGCGATCATCGGCATGAAGCTCGGGCCGGGCACCCGCAGGCACTGCTCGGGCCTACCGTCCAGCACCGAGGTTACCATGGTCTCGCGCTTCATCTCCTCGGCGTCGGGCATGTAGAAGCGGCCCTTGTCATGATCATCGACGAAGTTCGGCTGGTCCCAGAGCGGGTAGCGCGTGGTGACGAGCGGCACCGAGCGCACCCCCCAGTTCTCGCTCGGCATGTTCGCCAGCCATTCCAGCGTGCCGGCGTTCCACGGATTGCGCTTGGCGTAGGGCTCCTTGCCGCGCGGCCGCAGGACGTCCCAAACCACCGTCAGGACGCCGACGGCGAAGACGAAGGCGCCGACCGAGGAGATGAGGTTGGGAAGGCCGAGGCCGAGCGCCTCGGGATAGGTCCAGACGCGCCGCGGCATGCCTGCCAATCCCGAAAAGTGCATGGGGAAGAAAGCGACGTTGAAGCCGACGAACATCAGCCAGAAGGCTAGTCTGCCGAGCCGATCGGAGAGCTTGCGCCCGCCCACCATCGGCCAGAAGTAATAGATGCCCGCGACGAGGGGAAAGAGCATGCCGCCGATCAGCACGTAATGGAGGTGGGCGACCACGAAGTAGGTGTCGTGCGCCTGCCAGTCGAACGGCGCCAGCGCCACCATCACGCCGGTCAGTCCGCCGATCACGAAGATGGCGAGCGCCCCGGAGGCGAACAGCATCGGCACCGAAAAAATCACGCGGCCGGTCAGGCAGGTTGCCAGGAACACGAAGATCTGCACGCCCGTTGGGATCGCCACCGCCTCGGAGGCGGCCGAGAAGAAACCGAGCGAGATCGCCGGCAGGCCCGTCGTGTACATGTGGTGGACCCACAGGCCGAAGGAGATGAAGCCGGTGCCGACGGCGGCGAGCACGATCCAGGAATAGCCCAGGATCGGGCGCTGGGCGAAGGTCGGCACGATCATCGCCAGGAGCGCAATGGCCGGCAGGAAGACGATGTAAACCTCCGGATGGCCGAAGATCCAGAACAGGTGCTGCCACAGGATCGGGTCGCCGCCGCGCGTCGGGTCGAAGAATGGCCAATCGAACAGGCGTTCCAGCTCGAACAGGATGTCGCCGGCGATCAGCGGCGGGAAGGCGAAGAGGATCATCCCGGCGACGACCAGCACGTACCAGCCATAGAGCGGCATCAGATTGAGCCGCATGCCGGGCGGCCGGCATTTGAGCGTGCCGACGATCAGCTCGACGGCCGCCGCGATCGAGGCGATCTCGATGAAGGAGAGACCCAGGAGCCAGATGTCCGGCCCGTAACCGGGGGTGAAGCGTTCCTGGGTGGTCAGCGGCGGATACATGAACCAGCCGCCGGTTGGCGCCTGGCCGAAGAAGATCGAACCGCAGACGAAGACGCCGCCGATCACGAAGCACCAGAAGCCGAAGGCCGACAGGCGCGGGAACGGCAGGTCGCGCGCGCCGAGCATCTGCGGCAGGATGATGATCGCCACCGCCTCAAAGATCGGCACGGCGAACAGGAACATCATCACCGTGCCGTGCAGCGTGTAGGCCTGGTTGTAGATGTTCGCGGTGAGGAAGTCGTTGTCGGGCGCGGCGAGCTGCACGCGCATCATGAGGGCCAGCACGCCCGCGAACAGGAAAAAGAGGAAGGAAGCCGCCGTGTACCAGACGCCGACTTCCGTGTTGTTGACGGCCGACCAGTAGCGCAAGCCCTTCGGCGCCGCCCAGACCTTCTTGAGGCGGTCCTCCTGCTCGCGGCGGACCGCCTCGTCCTCCTGGTCGCGGGTGCTGGCCGGGGGCACAGCCGTGCCCCACGTCGCCGAGGTATCCGCGGCGGACTCGTCCACGGCCGCGCCGTTCATCGTCGCGTCGCTCATTCGAGGCTCCCCAGCCATTCGGCTATTGCCGCAATGTCTTCCTCGGGCAGCACTCCGAAGGACGGCATCTCGACGCCGGGCTTGATATGATCGGTCGAGCGGGTGAAGGCGGCGATGTTCTCCTCCGTCGTCGGAAGGAGGCCAGCCGCAAGTGTCCTGCGACCGGCGACGTGCGTGAGATCCGGCCCGACGGATCCGTTAGCCTGCGTCCCCCTCACGGTATGGCAGGCACTGCAACCGTTCTTCAGGAAGAGGTCGAGACCGGGATGCTCTGTGACAGCCGCCGGCTCGGCTTGTGCCGCTACATAGGCGGCGTAATCTTCCGCCGAGACGGCCACGACGCGAAAGCCCATCTGGGCGTGAGCGTCGCCGCAGAACTCGGCGCAGACGCCGTTATAGATGCCCGGCTTCGTCGGTTCGAGCACTAGGCGGTTCACCCGTCCGGGGATCGCGTCCATCTTCCCTGCGAGCGACGGGACCCAGAAGGAGTGGATGACGTCCGGGCTGCCGAGCAGGATCTCGGTGCGTTCGCCGACGGGAATCCAGATCTCGTTGGCGCTTGGAATTCCCCCTCGCGGAAGGTTGCGCACCACGCCCGGCTCGCCCTCCACATTGTAGGCGACGCGCCACCAGAAGCGTTCGCCCGAGACCGCGATCGTCGGGCCATCGGCGGTCCGGCGCAGCTCCGGCATCATCTTCAGGCCCCAGAACAGAAGGGCGGCCAGTACGACGGTCGGAAACACGCATCCGCCCCAGATGATGAGGCGCACGCCAATCTTGTCGCTGAAGCCCTGCGGTCGGGCGCGGGTCGCGAAATAGCTCAAGGCCATCACGAAGGTCCAGATGACGGCCGCGCCGGTGAGCATGACCCAAAACAGGTCGAGTACGCGCTCGGCCTCCGTGCCCGCTGTGTCGAACGCCGATTGCGGACTGGTGCAGCCCGTCAAGGAGAGAACTGGAAGGAATAAGCCTGCGTGAATGATGCTAGTGATGCCGCATGTCAGCCTTCGCCTTTCTGATCTGCTCGAAATTGCCCGGTCCCCCTCATTCCGGCTGCGTACGCCGCACTTCCTGATTGGTTGAGGATTCTACATCCTCCACTAACTGGAAGAGCAAGAGAAAAATTTAACGAGCCGACGCGATCAGGGCGATATCTCCGACGGGAGCGGCATTTGGACTTGCCGTGCTTTTGTGGAGAGCGTTTAGCTCACTTCCCGGGCATTTCGCTCGAAGGCGATGGGGCTCTGGAAGCCTAGCGATGAATGCCGCCTGACGGGGTTATATAACCCGTCGATGTATTGGGCGACGGCGTTTTCGGCCTGCTTGCGGTGTCCGCGCCGTTCTGGAAGATGTAGAGCGTACGCGCACCAAATGGGTTATTCTGCCCGGGCGGCTGTCCGCCGTTCTCCGCGCTGTAGCGTTCGAGCTCAGGCTGACGCGCGATCATCTCGGCGGGAGGCGTCCATTTGGGCCATCGCCGCTTCCACTGGATGACGCCCTCACCCGACCATGTGAATCCCTGACGGCCAAGACCGATGCCGTACCTCATCGCCTTGCCCTCCGGGCGAACGAGATAGAGGAAGTACGATCGCGTATCGACGACGACGGTGCCCGGCCGTTCGCCCGTCGGGTCGTCGACGAGTTGGCAGTAGAAGCGCTGATCGACTTTGGTGAGATCCGCGGCCGGGACCGGAAAGTCCTCCTCCGGCATAGCCCGGTACATGGATAGGTAATAAGTCCGCCCTGAATAATGTCTAAGCCGTTGAAGCGACGCCCCCAGGAAGACGTTTGGAGGTATCCGGTTTCGCCGTTTTTGGCTGGCTTGCTTGCAGGAACCAGACAAGCCAAAGCGCCAGGACGGTGAGAACGAGGCGTAGATTGTGGGCGGCGGCCACGAGGAGTGCGTTGATGGCGTCGCCAGCATGGCCGAGGAGGAAGTTGCGGTCCAGTCGCCCATCG
>Ga0189290_100239_pt1 | contig 22756 bp, 25 predicted proteins | sample UW140minimetaG_FD_130318 | JGI IMG/M metagenome (GOLD analysis project Ga0189290, IMG submission 130318) | Marine microbial communities from the Costa Rica Dome - UW140 mini metaG | ecosystem: Environmental > Aquatic > Marine > Oceanic > Photic zone | place: Costa Rica: the Eastern Pacific...
AAATCCCATGTCGATCACTCCAAATCTCCCCAACCAAAAACGTCGGGGCAGTGTGTTCACATGGGTCAATTCTCAGTGACAATTTATGGGTATACCGGGTCAGTTCTCAGTGACAATCAACAGACAATGACGTCGATCATCAGCTTGGCGTTGGCCTTCAGGTTTGAAAACGAGTTCCGTTCCCAAGACTCGCCTTTGGCTTTGACTGCAAGCTCTTCCGGTCGCTTGCCCTCTCTGCCCGCCAAACGCGCCTCACTGTATTTCTCATATGCTTCCGATAGCTTGATAGACGTCTTTTTAGTCGGCTTCGGGGGCGAAGGTTGGATCGGTTCAGACGCGGCCAGTGGCGCGCTGGTAGGCGCAGAAGTGGTTACGGTCGCAGGCTCTGCTACAACTTGAGCAACCGGTGCTGCCTGCATCGCGGTGGCCGCAGGTTCCACACGATAAACAGGCATAGAGGGTGCAGTGTCCTCTTTCATAGCCGCCTCAAAGAAGTGACTGGGCGCAGTGAAAACGCCCTGATCGCGCTTTGACCGCTCCACGCTGAGATCCAGCAAAACGCGGGTCGCCTCATAAGCAATAACCATCCAATTTTCCTCATTATCATTGATGTTTACACCGAGACGCGCTGCGGCAGCTTGAACAGGCGCACGCGCCACCTCGCGGTTGCGCAACAGCAGCGCTTCACGCAGGGTGCCTTGCAAGGCCAGCTCGCGTTGAGCAGCCATCTGCGCTTCTTCACGGCTGCGTTCAGGTGCAATGGCGCGTGCGTGGTCCGATGCTGCGATTTCAAATCGCACCAGCTCGGTCAGAACCCGCTCCATCAGACCTGTTTCCATGTTCGTAACGCCTCTCGAATAGTCGAAGGCAAGGGAGCTGAGCCACGTCAAACGGCGGGCCAGCACCTCGGCCTCGCGCACCAAATGAGTCCGCAAAGAAAAAACGAAAAACCGGTTTGAGGCGTTTTTTGAAAAAAGTTCTGGGACGCGCCGCCGCCAGTAAAACGACGATGGTCTGCGTTCCAGGTGAAGGCATGTGTTTGATCTTCTCAATGCTCCGACTCCCGCAAGGGGTTTGTGTAATCGGATGTGACAGAGAATGTGCCCAGAACGAGAAAAGCGCTCCCGGCTGGGAGCGCTTTCTCATTTATTCCAACACCTTAGAGGTGGTGTTGGCTCCGGCGGTAGGGATCGAACCTACGACCAATTGATTAACAGTCAACTGCTCTACCGCTGAGCTACGCCGGAACATTTCGTGTCTGTCAGAGTGTGTCTCTGAAGATGTGGCGGGGTATAACTATGGTTTTCGGGGACGTCCAGAGGCTTTTTTGAAGTTTTTTGAATTTCTACAAAAAAGTTTCAGAGACGTCTGAAAACGGCGTTTGCACGCAGACCACCTAGCGCTTCAACTAGGCTTTTTCCTTGTAAATCAATTAAATGCGCAAAAACGTTGCGGGTGGCTGCAGGCAGTAATTCGGCTGGTGTGTGCTTATAAATCAGGGTTGCGAGAGCTTCTGCGGTGCCGGGACCTGCGTTAAGCGTCTCAAGAATGTCGGCCTCCCGTGCGCGACGGTGATCCATCAGCCATTTTAGACGCTCTGAGGGATTTTCGATGGGGGCACCATGGCCCGCGTGAAAGACTCGCCAAGGCCGGGCGCTCAACTTCTCGCAAGAGGCCATGAAATCAGTTAGGTCGCCGTCAGGTGGCGACACCAAAGAGCTGGCCCACCCCATGACATGATCGCCAACAAAACACATATCTCCAAATGCAAAGGAAATGTGGTTGCCGAAATGGCCCGGCGTGTGAATCACTTGCAGCGTCCAGTCTGGTCCTTGAATGACGCTGCTGTCTTTGACCAATACATCTGTAGCAAAGGCCTGATCCACGCCCTCCCCGCCTCCTGCCAAACCGGTTTGTGCCAATGCCTGCATCACGACACTACGCCCAGAATCGGGACCACCAAACGCAAAAATCGGTGCCCCGGTGTGGTCAGACAGCGCACGCGCCAGCGGTGAATGGTCAAGATGCGCGTGAGTAACAAATATGTGGGTAATGGATTGGCCTGGCTTTAGCGCCGCTAGAATCGCCTCTAGATGTCGCGCGCTTTCTGGACCCGGATCGATCACCGCGAGTTCTGTTTTACCCACCAAATAGGTATTTGTGCCACGGAAGGTCATGGGAGACGGATTGGGCGCAAGGATGCGCCGGACATTTGGCTCCACCATCTCTGCAACCCCTGGTTCGGGGTTGAAAGCCAACATTTGGGCGTCCATGGTCTTCCTCTCTACCGACGATGATAAGGCCAGGTCTACGCATGTTTTTTAAGTGGCTCAAACACTATATGCCGCGCAGCCTTTATGGGCGCGCTGCGCTCATCCTTGTCTTGCCCGTGGTGCTGTTACAGCTTGTCGTGTCGTTCGGTTTGATCACTCGGCATTTTGAGGGCGTAACGAAACAAATGACTCAAGCAGTTACCCGTGAGGTTGTTTTGGTGCTTGAGGGGCTGGATGCCGTCGAAACCGTTCCGCAAGCCCTACCCATCATCGTCGACACATTGGAAATGAGCATCGACTATGTCGATCAATTGGCAACGCAGGACACGCGTGTCTGGTACGATTTCTCAGCCTTCATCATCTCGCGTGAATTCAAGAGGTACCTTCCCGACGTCACTGCTGTACAGCTTGCAGAAAAAGGTCGGGTCAATCTCTTCATGCAACGGCCCGAGGGAAATTTGGTCGTTCGTTTTGACCGTCGTCGCGTTTCCGCATCCAATTCGCACCAATTGTTTGTAAATATGGTGTTCTTCGGCGCGCTACTGACATTTGTGGCGTACCTATACCTGCGGAACCAATTGCGCCCGATCAAACGGCTAGCTGCCGCGGCGGAGGCCTTTGGCCGAGGACAAACTGTGCCCTATTCACCTGGCGGCGCTGTCGAAGTGCGCGCCGCAGGCAGCGCATTTCTGGACATGCGCGCCCGAATTGAACGCCAAATTGAACAGCGTACCCTCCTTCTTTCCGGTGTCAGTCACGACCTGCGTACGCCGTTGACACGTTTCAAGCTCGGCGTGTCCTTACTAGAGGACGAAGACCGCGAGCCACTCGAACGGGACATCGAGGAAATGCAGCTTATGCTGGATGCGTTTCTGAGTTTTGCCCGTGGCGCTTATGAGGACGAGAACGATCAGGTAGATGCAGTCGAATTCGTGCAAGCGATTGTTGACGACTTCAAACGCGCCAACGCGCCGGTCTCGATTCACGAAATTCAGGGGAGCGGCCAAGTCTCTTTGCGCCCGGCGACGGCACGCCGCGCGATCGAAAACCTGATTGGCAACGCGGTGCGCTATGCCAATTGCGCTGAAGTGTCTGTCCAGATCACCGATCGCTACTTACGCGTGCGAGTGGAAGATGACGGTCCGGGAATTCCAGCCGAGCTTCACGACGAAGCCCTGAAGCCTTTTGCGCGGCTTGAGCCTGGTCGTAACCAGAACAAAGGAATGGGGGTTGGGTTGGGCCTCTGTATCGCTGCGGACGTGGCGCGCGCGCACGGTGGCATTCTGCGTCTTGGGCAAAGTGAGCGTCTTGGTGGGCTGCGAGCAGACCTGGTTCTTGGACGTACAGAGGCAAACCGCGCTTAAAGGAAAATTAGGCGACATGTCGTAAGGCTGAGAGGACTTTTTCACTGCCCCGAGTTTGCGATGATCCGCCAGCATAAGCATATCGCCTTCTTTGCCGCATTCTGGGCTTTTGTGGCTGTTGCGACTTGTATCGGTGTCGTCTTTAGCTAGCTCGGATTGCCGGCGTCAAGCCGCACAGTTCTTACCACAGTTGTTTTGCCACTTTGCGTCGTGCCCGTTGCGTCCTTTTTCTCTGGGCGCCTGCTTCTGAGACTACATCGCATGTCACAAAGGTTGCAGCAAGCAGTGGATAATTATGCGTTGACCTCGACGGTGACTCGCCAACATTTTTTCAGCATCTTCAGAATCTTGCACCAGAAGAGGACTCGTCAATTTTGATAGTCGATGTGGATCAATTCAAAGCGATCAACGATACCCACGGACATTTTGTTGGCGATATTTAGCTGCGAGAGGTCGCGCATCGCTTTATCAACAACACGCGTCGAAATGATTTGGTCGCCCGATTTGGAAACGAGGAATTTATTGTCCTGCTTCTGAACACCAGTCGCGAAGATGCCGTTCTCGTCGCAGAACGCATGCGCGCGACCGTCTCGCGCACGCCTATTCGGACATCGCTAAGCAAAATTGATGCAACGGTCAGCATCGGGATTGGCCACATGTCCGAGGCTCAAAATGCGCAGGCCGCACTTCAGGAAGCGGACGACGCTTTGTATGCTTCAAAAACTGCCGGATGCAATTTGGTCAGGGCTGCCGCTTAAACGGCGCTTCTTTGCCGCTACAAAAACTTTACAGCATCCGTTGAAGTCGATAGCACTCAAGTCTCTCTTGGAAGACCCAAAAAAGGACGAGACATGCGCATCGGCAATCGTGAAATTGGCCCAAACCACCCCCCTCTAGTGATTGCAGAAATTGGGATCAACCACGGTGGCGATCTTGGTGTGGCTAAAGAAATGGTGCGCCTCGCTGCCTTATCCGGATGTGAAATGGTCAAACACCAGACCCACTTTGTGGATGATGAGATGACCGTTGAGGCGAAAGAGATTTTCCCGCCAAATGCAGATGTCTCGATCTGGGAAGTTATGGAACAATGCGCATTGTCAGCCGAAGAAGAGCTGGAGTTGATGCGCTACACCAAAGAGCTCGGTATGATGTTCATTTCTACGCCTTTTTCGCGGCGGGCTGCAGATTTCCTTGCGGACGCAGGTGTGCCTGCTTTCAAGATCGGTTCTGGTGAAGCGGACAACCTGCCTCTGATCCGGCACATCGCCTCTTTCGCGAAACCGGTCATCATGTCCACGGGGATGCAGACGATCGAAACGATGCGGCGCTCGGTGGCGATCCTTGAGGATGCTGGCATTGAGTACGCGCTTCTGGAATGCACCAACCTCTATCCTTCCCCGCCGGAAATTGTCTCGCTGCGTGGCGTGACCGATTTGAAAGAATCTTTTCCAAATGCGGTTGTGGGCTTTTCTGACCATTCAATTGGTCCGGAAATGGCATTGGCCTCCGTGGCACTTGGGGCTTGTATCCTGGAGCGGCACTATACGGACACGCGCTATCGCCAGGGGCCAGACATCATCAACTCCATGGAGCCCTCGGAACTTCGCCATATCATTGACCGTTCGCGTGAAATCTGGATAGCCGCCAATAATCCCAAACAACGCACTGAAGAAGAAGAGCCGGTCTATGCCTTTGCACGCGCTTCGGTGGTTGCGGACAAAGACCTTCCAGTAGGCCATGTGATCGGCGAAGAAGATATCTGGGCGCGTCGTCCGGGATCAGGCGAAATTCCTGGTTATGACTTTGACAAAGTGGTTGGGAAGACGCTTGTGCGTGCTGTCACGCGCAACACACAACTTAAGTGGGAAGATCTGACCGGATAGGACGTTATGTCAGAACTGAAGTTTACCTGCCTCGATCCTCGCAAAAAGAAACGCGCCCGCATTTCTCGGGCTCTTTCTGCATGTGGTCGTATCAAGTGGAAACGGATGGCTCCTTTGAGTTTTCGCAAATGGCCTGAGGCGAAACGTGAAGCTGAAATCGCCATGGCAATGTCGCCCAACGACCGCGGGTGGCGCATTCCAAAGCCGATCATCAAGTGGTCCTTGATGTTGCAGTACAATGGTGCCCGAGCGTATTTCGAAAAGCACAGTGACGAAGTCGCAGTGTGTTGGAATGGCTTAAACGGGACGCGTCGAGTGTTTATGCAGGCTGCAAAGGCCTCTGGCGCTAGAACGCTGCTCTTTGAGTTGGGGCCTTTTCCCAACCGCATCACCGTCGATCCTCAGGGAGTCAACAACGAGAACAGCTTGCCTCGGAACCCTGCCCCATACTTTGCGTGGTTTCCTTCAGCAGATGCCAAGGACTGGCGAGAAATTCGCGGACAAATCAAACAACGCAAGGCGATCAAAAAAGCTGATAAGGCGGACGCACCACCGCTCTCTGAGCCTTTCATTTTTGTAGTACTCCAGTATCCTGGCGACAGTCAGCTACGCCTTCAAGGCGGCGCCTTTCGAACGGTTGAAGCGTTTATTTCAGCGATTGGTGAAGCCGCCAATAACCTTCCGGAAGGCTGGCACATTCGCATCAAGGAACATCCCAGTTCGCCACATTCCTTTGCCGATGAGGTTCAGGCCTTGAGAGACCGACGTGTGTATTTGGACAACACAAACGACACCTTCTTGCAAGTTGAAGCCAGCAAGGCTGTTGTCACCGTGAATTCCTCCGTCGGGCTGGAATCTATGTTCTATGACAAGCCTGTGGTTGCGTGTGGTCAATGTTTCTGGGCAATCGACGGAGTGGCTCACCACGCGGGGGATCAGCCGGCGTTGAATGCGGTTGTTCAACAGCCCGAGACCATCACGTTTTCCGCCGAAACTCGGGCGGCGTTCCTGACTTACTTGGATCAGGTCTATTACCCTCAAGATTCTGATGACAGCGATAAGAAGCTGATCCTTGATCGATTGAGCGGCCGAGATAAGTTTGGGTTTTGGGAGTTGACGCGGTGAAGTGGCTATTTGGTAAGTCGACTAAAAAGGGCCGCGCCTCTCGTATCGCTATAAAGCCTCCTGTTGCAGACCCTGATCGCCAAGGCCTGGCGCTTGTTACTATTGCAAAAAATGAAGAAGACAAGATCGCGGATTGGTTGACTTTCCATGCCGTCGCGGGGGGTCGTGAGATTATCTTATACGACAATATGTCTACTGACCGCACGGCGGACATCGCTCGCTCATTCACAGGCATGGACGTCACGGTGATCCCTTGGCAACTACACACCGAGACATGCTCCCCTGTGCTCGTTTTGCCACGGCAAATTCTGGCATATTGCCATGCGTTGTCCACGTTTGGCGGACGGTTCCGCTGGATGGCGATGGTGGATATCGACGAGTACATTGTGCCCAAGTCAAAAGCATCCATTCCTGAAGCGTTGGAGACACTGAGCGGTCACGCCAATATTTCGCTGCCTTGGACCATGTTTGGCCACAACGGTCACGACATGGCTCCCGAAACACCTGTTCCGTTTGCCTACACCAGCCGTGCTAAAGTCTCCGAAGGGCCCCTACTGAGCTTCAAGTGCATTGTGGACCCTTCAGAGGTGACCAAGGTGAGCGTGCATAAATTTGAAACAGCCAGTATGGGGAGGACCTCTTCGAATACCCTAGGACGTGTTGCGCACAATAAACGGCGCAAGTCTTCTAGCTTTGTGACGCATGATGTGTTGCAACTGAACCATTACTACCTGATGTCTCGCGAGGAAACAGAAGCAAAACTCAATAGAGGAGCCGTTTCCGGCGTTCCGATTGAGCGGCGCACAGCCTCTGTACGAGAGAAACAAGACATCATGGAAAATACAGCTGTATCAGATAAGTCGGCACTTGAGTTTCTTGAGCGCCACGGGATTTTGACAGTGGATAATTTCATACATCGAACTAAGGGCAGCACATGACCAAACTGATCTTCCAACATCTAAGGGATTCTCACAACGTCGGCGACGCAATGTGCAGCCCGTTCGACTACTTTGAGTGGGAGAATGCTGACGTCAAAGACTTACGGAAACCGAGCCCTGAGTATCAGGTCGGCATTTACGGTGGTGGCAAGATCTTTCGCGGTCTGAGCAATGCCAAAGGCATCTATCGTTCTGCCAATACAAAGCACATTGCGTGGGGCGTTGGCACGAAGCAGTCTTTCCCATTGTCGTGGGATTACTACCAATCTCGGCGTCTGTGCGACCTCGTTGGCAGTCGCGATTGGGGGGATACGCGCTATGAGTACGCGCCCTGCGCCAGTTGTATGTCCCCGCTGTTTGATCAAGCTCAGCCACCGGAACATGACGTGGTTTTTTACTATCACGGTGGAAAAACAGACAGGCAAGGTATTGAAATTCCTGACAGTATTCCAAGACTGTCAAACAACTGCGGATCACTGGAGGAGGCGATTTCGTTCATTGCGAGCGGTGCCACGGTTATCTCAAACTCGTATCATGGCGTATATTGGTCCTTGTTGCTCGGACGCAAAACGATCTGCATCCCCTTCTCCAATAAGTTCATGGGCTTCCGCTTCAATCCCTTTTATGCGACGCCCAAAAACTGGCTAAGTACCCTTACAGAAGGCCTTGCCGCTCCTGACATGCTGCAAATCAGCAGACAGGCAACCCTAGAGTTCAAAGCCAAAGTCGATCACCTGATAGAGGAATGCCGCTCATGACAAAATCAATCCTGTTCCTCACCGGTACACGGGCTGATTTTGGAAAGCTCGAACCTTTGGCTATCGCAGCTCGGAACGCGGATTTTGATGTTTCATTTTTCATCACCGGAATGCACATGCTTGGACGCTATGGGCGTACTAAACTGGAGGTACACCGTATGCCGGGTGTTACGAAACATGAATTCCTAAATCAACGCCCAGGGGACCCGCAAGACATTGTTCTGGCCAAAACAGTTACCGGTTTTTCCGACTTCGCTACTGAAACACGTCCTGATCTTGTCGTCGTGCATGGGGATCGCATCGAAGCTTTGGCCGGCGCGTTGGTGGCTGCAACAAACTATATCCCCTGCGCGCATATCGAAGGCGGCGAAGTCTCCGGTACCATTGACGAAATTTACCGGCATTGTAACACTAAGCTGGCCAGCCATCATTTTGTAAGCTCTGATGATGCCAAAAGGCGTGCCATGGCAATGGGGGAACCGGAAACGGCAATTCACGTCATTGGGTCACCAGAGCTAGACTTTCATGCAGGATCATCAGGCGTTGCTCTCCAAGATGTGAAGGATCACTACGACATTACCTTTGATGACTTTGGTTTGGTAACTTTCCACCCTGTGACGTCAGAACAGGCGACTATGGGAAAACAGGCACAGGCACTTTTTGAGGCGCTGGAAGATTCAGGCCGTAATTTCGTGGTAATTGCCCCTAACAACGATCCTGGTTCCAACGACATTTTTGCTGTTCTAGACAAATTGCCTTCCTGTCGGTTCCGACAATTTCCATCTATGCGGTTCAATCACTTTTCCGAATTGATGAAAAACGCTTCCTGCATGATCGGAAACTCTTCCGCCGGTGTGCGCGAAGCGCCCTTCCTTGGCCTTCCGTCTCTGGACATAGGGACGCGACAAACCAACCGCGCTCAGTCTGGTTCGGTTTTCAGCTGTGCGGCAACGGATCAAGCTGCGATAGGAAGGTTTCTCGAGGCAGAATGGGGACGTCGACACCAGCCACATACAGGTTTCGGTGAGGGCAACGCTGCGTTACGTTTCGTAGAAACGCTTCAGGACGGCGGCTTCTGGGAGCAGGGCCTTCAAAAAGCCTTTCATGACATCAGTTAGCGCGCTAATTTTGACCGTCCAAAAGGTAACAACAGGACAACCTCTATGCCCCTAAAACTACGTGCCTTTTTGGGGCTTTGGTCGGTAATCTGGCACCTCTTTTTACCTCTTGTATTGCTGTACCTGTACCGCAGAGGACGCAAGGATCCTCTCTACAGCCAGTATATTACAGAGCGCTTTGGACTATACATGGCGCCACCCTTACATGGCGCGGTTTGGGTACATGCGGTTTCCCTAGGCGAGTTGCGTAGTGCAGTTCCAATGATTCAAGCGTTTTTGGAGCGTGGGGAAAAGGTTGTTGTCACGCAATTTACTCCTGCAGGGCGGCGTGAAACGGAAAGAGTTTTCGAAAGTGCGATCGCAAACGGTGACCTGCAATGTGTTTGGGTTCCACTAGAAACAAATTGGGCGTATCGCTCATTTTTTCGCAATTACGCTCCCAAGTTTGGCTTGGTTATGGAAATTGAAATCTGGCCACGCATGGTGATGGCAAGCCAGAGCACAAATGTGCCGTTGTTCATGTGCAATGCGCAATACCCCTCCAAATCTATCGTCAAAGATCAAAAGTTCTTTGGTCTTCGCCCAGCGGTTATGCAGCACTTTGCTGGCGCCTTTGTGAAATCTGATTTGCAAGCGCAACGCTTTACTGCTGTTAACGTGCCCAACATTCATATCACGGGTGAGTTACGTTTCGATCAACCCATTCCGGATCACTTGCTTTCAGCAGGCGTCGCTGTGCGAAAATGGCTACATGCGGAGGATCGCCAGGTCATTATATTCGGATCTACTGTCGAGGGAGAAGATCAGGTCTATATCGACACTATGAAGCAGATACTGGCGACCTCAGACCCAAAACCGCTGTTTGTTTATGTGCCGCGTCGCCCTGAACGGTTTTCTGAGATTTACGACAAGCTGTCTTCAGAGGGTTTTTCTGTTCTCCGACGCTCCGAAGCATTTCCGGTATCCCTAAACGAAAACACGGCAAAAGGATTGGATCTGCTAGCGGACTCCCCTGACATCTTTTTTGGCGACAGCCTCGGCGAGATGTATTTCTATCTGTCCATGGCCGATAAATCTGTTGTGGGCGGTGGTTTTGTCCCAGCAGGTGCGCACAACATCATCGAGCCTTTAGCGCTCAAAAAGCCGGTAATCACCGGACCGGAAACCTGGACCATCGAATACCCGTTTGAAGAGGCGAAAACAGCCGGTGTGGCCTGTTCGGAAACTGATGCAAACGCTTTAGCAGATGCGCTTTCCAGCGGTTTCACACCAACTGAACAAGCTATCGACGCCTTCTTTGAGGCCCATGCGGGCGGCACACAAAAACTTCTGCAAGCACTTCCAAACGCGCTTGCAGCTGCGAAGTCACAAACCTAAAGGCGTCCGGCGTTCAACTCGCCAAGTAGGTATTCTACCAACCCAAAGTCATGCTGCTCATCAATGTCGAAACCGCGAATGGAAGGAATTTCAAACGGCAGAACCCTCCCTTCATAAATGGTTTTGGCCGTCCGAAGATATTCCGGTGCCACCACGTAAACACACCCGACGTGCTCAAAGACTTTGGGTGCTGACTGGCGGGCCCAAACCCCACCAGGGAGCGTTTTGGACACCTGAAGCGCACCACTGCTGTCTGGCTCAACCAGATTGAAATAGGGGTTCTTGCGCGCCTCGCACACGCTCATCACCATGTCCGGCTTTTCCGTTTCAAACAGAAGCCGCGCGCCGGAGATGTCTTCAGGAACCCGCAATGGGTTTGTACAATCAAGATCCACAAACGCCGACACTTGCTGTCCCAAGACCTGTTCGCTGGCTTTTAAGGCGTGCTGCCATACGCCCCATTTGGGTGCCGCGTCGGTGGCCAAATGGGACGGACGCAACCCGATCTTCAAGGCCCCTTTAGCGATAGAATGTGCGTACATCTCCTCGTCGTCCGTTGAAACGACCACAGCGTCGATCTGTGGATGCGCAAGCAGCATATCCAACGACCAGTCGATCAACTTCTTACCTTGGATCTCACGGAAATTTTTTCCTGGCACGCCCTTAGAGCCTTTTCGCGCACCGATATGACCAAGGATCATTGTTTGCTTTCCTCTTCTCGCGCGTCCAGCGCGCTATAGTAATCTGTAAGCTTTTTCTTCATTGGTCCAATTGCTTTCCTAGACCAGATCAACCTACGGCCCCTTCGATCTTTTATGCTGCTGCCATCTGGTAAGGCCAACAAGTCTTGTCCATTGACCTCGACGCCGGGCAAGGTCACCACCAGAAGGTTTTTCCAGCGAACTTTTGTCCATGGCAAAGCAGCTCTCAAATAGATCAGCCAAGCCCAGGGCAACATGAACTCAGCAGGGAATTTAACTGCCAGGTTTCTCGGTATAACCCGGAGCTGTTCTTGAGCTACCCAACTAATGAACCGGTCATCGGCCCAAAGTGGTCGGAAATTATCACGGCTGTTGACAACAAACAGTTCTTTAAACTGATCCGCTATGTATGCGGTCGCCTTCGGGTGATAGATAACTACAGACGAGTTACCGCGAGCATACCTGCGCTTTTTGGTCATCCGCCACAGGCAGCGTCCAATTGCGCCGATTGGTATCATGGCGCCCTTAAGCATGAAGACAGAATTTTCGGCCGTAAAAATAGACAGTAACTTCGACAGGTCCCCTAAAATGACGGTATCGATATCGACGTAGATCGCTGGCAAATCCTGCGGAACAACACCGCCCTCAAACATAGCTAATTTGGCCAAACAACCCGATGTGCGCATTTCCTCCTTGCAATAGAATTCAGGAAACTCGCGTTGCAATATTCTGTCGGGTAGATCTTTCCGTGGCCGATCTGTTATCAACACAGTCCTAAACGGGCGGCTACTGTGATGCTCAATGGTTTCTAACAGCTGGCTTACTTCCGTCACACCGTATTTAGTGCCCCAAAGGACCAGAACCAACTGCCACTCAGCCTCAGATTTCATTGCTTCACCTCCAGCTTCGCCGTCAGAGTTTGCGGTCGAAGGATTTCAACTTCCGTTAGGTGGTACGATGCAGGCCTTTTGGGTTCAATCGTATTCTAGCCAAATTCCTTGCGTCCGTCCCGCGTGGAACTTAAGTAATCCGTGACAGATCGATTTTGACGATGTGAGACACAGACGCGCATGAGCAAATCCGAAAGTAACCTTGGCCATAAGGTCAGTGATGCCTTCATCCGAGGCTTCCTGTCTGTGATGCTTAAACTGCCCTACAACACACGGATGAATACAGTTGCCTGGTTAGCTGATCACGTTCTGGTGCCATTGTCTGGCAACCGTCGCCGCATCTGGGCAAATCTTGATTTGGCAATGCCGGAGCTGTCCAAAACAGAGCGCGAAAAAATCGTTCATGAAGTGGCGCAGTCTATGGGCCGCATGCTGATGGAAACCTACTCAGGCGATGAGTTTCAAGAGCGTGCCGCCGCCGCATCAATTGTTGGTCCAGGTAACGCTGTATTGGAACAGGCGCACAAAGATGGAAAAGCTGCACTGTTGGTCACTGGACACTTCGGCAACTACCTGGCTGTACGCGGGTCGTTTCTATCGCGGGGCATGCCAATTGGCGGGCTTTATAAGCGTATGTCCAACCCGTTCTTCAATGATCACTATGTGGCGGCAATGGCAGATTTCGGTGAGCCCATGTTTGAGCGTGGGCGGCGCGGTATGTCCAACATGCTAAAACATCTGCGTGGCGGCGGTTTTGTAGGGATCTTGCATGATCAGCGTATTAATGACGCGCCAATTTACAATTTCATGGGAAAGCCTACGCGGACGGCTCAATCCGCAGCGGAGTTGGCGCTCAAATACAAAGTCGACTTGGTTCCCTGCTACGGCATCCGCCAATCTGACGGCAGCTTTGTTATCGAAACCGAGGCTCCAATTCCGCATACCAATGCGCAAGAGATGACCCAGTTGCTGAACGACGGGTTGGAAGCGATTGTGCGCCGTCATCCTGGACAGTGGATGTGGACGCACAACCGTTGGCGCGGAGCAGGAAACAAGACGGCTGAAGACCAAGCGATAGAGCTCTAAACCCAATTCCCCAAAATTTCCACATTTTCGCGCCACTTTGACCACAGGCGGCGGGCATAGGTGATTTGTGGCCTTTTCTGCAAAATTTCGGCCACACAAGCTGCCCAAGGAGACATCCAATGTATCATGCGCCTAAAGCTGTGGCTGCAGAGCCGTCCCGTCACGCCCGCCTGTGGGAGCTGATCCGTCAGCAAAACCTTGCGGCGATGAAAACGCCAGCCAACGTGGTTCAGGTTGCGCCAAAGCCAAAGGTTCAGGCCAAACCCGCCGAGCGGCTGGAAGTGGAATTTGAATTCAATACGGACCGGATGCTGAAATCGGCTTCCAACTCCCTATTGCGCGCAAGCTGACCGATTGGTCAGCCTCTAAACCCTGTCGCAACAACAAATTTCTCCGAGCTGTCAGAACGGCTGCTCGGTGGTTTCACATTGGCAACCTTGGTGAACTTCTGCTTCAACAGCTTCTGAAGCTCCCCTTCCGCGCCCCCGGCAAGCACTTTGGCAACAAAGGTGCCGCCCTCTTCCAGCACATCGAAGGCAAAATAGGCAGCCGTCTCACACAGCGACATAATTTTGAGGTGATCTGTCTGTTTGTGGCCCGAGCTTGAGGCCGCCATGTCGCTCATCACCACATCGGCCCTGCCACCCAGCCATTCCTTGACCTTGTCGTCCGCACCTTCATCCATGAAGTCGAGCTGGTGAATATCTGCACCTGCAACCGCTTCAACTTCCTGCAAGTCGATCCCCAGCAGAGTGCCAACTTTCTTGCCGGACTTTTCACCAAGCGCGTTGATACGCGGCACCGCCACCTGCAGCCAACCGCCCGGAGCACAGCCAAGATCGACAACACGTGCGCCCGGAACTAGGAAGCGAAATTTGTCATCCAGCTCCATGATTTTGAATGCCGCACGACCACGATAGCCTTCGGCCTTAGCGCGCGCTACATAAGGATCGTTGAGCTGGCGTTGAAGCCATCGGGTGGAGGACAATTTACGCCCGCGCGCTGACTTCACCTTAATGGTCAAATCCCGCTGCCCACGTCCCGAAGTATTTTTACCGGTAGGTTTCTTGGCCATTTCCGTCACCACGTTGCTTTGAAACAAAGCCTTCTAGTCATTTTTCACGGAGTCACAAGGGATGCTGCATTAAAACGGACTATCCTCAAGGACACCGTCAGCACTCATCTGTGCGTAGAGCAAGCCTTCGCGCAGCCCACGATCCGCAACCGAGAGTCTATTTGTCGGCCAACATCGTAACAGTGCCTGCAAAATAGCAGATCCACTCATGATCAACGCCTGTCTATCCTGCCCGATACGCGGATCTGCGCGCCGGCCCTTAGGGCCCAGTTCAAGATACCCTCGAATAACCTTGTCGATTTGCTCACTAGTCATGCGCAGCCCGTCAACCTTGGTTCGATCATAGCGGCGCAACCCCAAATGGCTTGCCGCAACAGTAGTGACCGTTCCGCTGGTTCCGATGATTTGGAACCCCTCGCTGGGTGGCGCATTTTTGTACGGCGCAAATTCGCTCAGGTTTTCCTCAAAGAACCAGCTCATAAGCGCAAACCTAGCTGAGTCGTCCTCCACATCGCGGAATTGATCCCGTAGTGTTGCCACACCCAAAGGCACCGATATCCAATCCACCACTTTGGCAGCTGGAAACGGGCTGTCTGCAGAATGAAATCCGCTGCGCAATCGCATAATAGCACGCGCCCGCTCCAATGCAGGCACCGAAGTCAAATCCATCCAGACCAATTCTGTGGAGCCGCCGCCGATGTCCACGACCAGAAGCTGTTCGGTTTTAGTACTTACCAGTGGCGCACAGGAAATAACCGCCAAACGCGCTTCTTCCTCTGGCTGGATAATCTCCAGCTGCAATCCGGTCTCCCTCTTGACCTGCCGGACAAACTCACGCGCGTTCTTTGCACGCCTGCAGGCCTCCGTAGCGACCAACCGCATACTTTTAACTTTGTGCCGCTTCAGTTTCTGCTGGCAGATTCGCATAGCCTGAATCGTGCGCCGCATGGACCCACGAGAAAGACGTCCGGTACTTTCCAGCCCGGAACCGAGTTGGACAGACTTGCTAAAGCTGTCCACCACATGAATCTGACTGCCCTTCGGTTGGGCAATCAACATGCGGCAACTGTTTGTGCCCAGATCAAGCGCTGCATAAAGCGCGCTGGGATCGGACGGTTTCGGCGCGGGGCTTTCAACCGGTATAGGGAACGCGCCCGCACCTTTGGGACGCTTGGGCGCCATATTTACGCCCTCCATTTCGTGTTACCCTCAACGTAGTGTGTCCCCCTGCCCCGCGCAATCCCGTTTCGGCGACATTCAAGTAGGATGCGTACTCGCCGCCCCTCATCTTCTTCATCCAAAGATTTCACAGCCCGCCCCATAGCCAAGCAGGGCGGCCTATAGCTACAAAGCCCCCACAACAAACCCCAAGGTCGCGTTACGCTGTCCTATTGTCGAAATTGAGCCTAATCGGTCGAGAACCCTGTCTTAGGAATGAAGAACCGATACCGGAGGAATCAACCACATGCCTGACGTCACCATTGTCTACTGGCGCGATATTCCTGCTCAAGTGATTGTGGGCAAAGGGCGCCGCGGCGCAAAAAGACCTTTGGCGGAACGCTTTGAACAAGCAATCGACCGCGCGGCAATGAAGATTGGTGCGTCGGACACCGACGCCTATTTGGCGGAATGGCGCAAGGGAGATCCTTATCCAGTGGAGGGCGAGCCGACTGCTGTCTTGGAAAAAGAAGTAGCCCGGCTTGAAGCAGAGTTTGATCAGGAGCGCATCAAAGCGCTGATCAACAATGAAGGCTGGGCATGACACGCCCCTCTTTTTGGGAGGCCGCAATGGCTTTGTTGAATTTCAAGAGCAAGACCGATGAGGTCAAAACCACCACGCCAGAAATGGAGGCCTTTCTTCAAGAGTATTCCATTGAGGTCATGCCACGCACAGCGGCCAAAGTGGAAGACTTCCGCGCGCTGCTGCCTGCAGGCACGCGTGTGTACATTGCCCACATCGAAGGCACGCCCGTAGAGGACATGGTCGACACGGCCCGCCGCATTGCGGCTGAGGGGTATGATGTCATGCCCCATTTCCCGGCGCGCATCATCAAAGACAAGGCCACGCTGGAAAACTGGATCGCCATGTATCAGGGTGAAGCCGACGTGAAACAAGGCCTTATGCTGGCCGGAGGTGTGGCTAAACCACTCGGCGAATTCGCTGACTCCATGCAGCTCCTGGAAACCGGTTTGTTTGATAAAGCTGGCTTTGAACGCCTGCACGTTGCAGGACATCCGGAAGGTAATAAAGACATCGATCCAATCGGCGGCTCCGCCAATGTCGACGCCGCGCTGCAATGGAAACAGGAGTTTTCACAACGCTCTAACGCCAAAATGGCTATCGCGACACAATTTGCCTTTGAAGCCGCACCGATCATCGATTGGGCCAACGGCGTAAAAGCCGCAGGCGTTGATATTCCGATCCACATTGGCATCGCTGGCCCAGCAAAGCTGCAGACTCTGATCAAATTTGCCATCGCCTGTGGTGTTGGACCTTCCCTTAAGGTACTGCAAAAACGCGCCATGGATGTCTCCAAATTGCTACTGCCTTACGAGCCGACTGAGGTGCTCACCGATCTGGCCAAACACAAAGCGGCAAACCCTGAGTTCAACATTGACTCGGTGCATTTCTTCCCACTTGGCGGGATCAAGACAAACGCCAACTGGGCCATTAACAATGGCGGTGCCTCAGCGCAGCCAGCGAACGTCTAACAGGATTAAATATGACTCGTACCGTTATTGAATCTCAAACAAAAACTGCGATCATGGGTTTTGACCAGCCGTTCACGGTGATCGGCGAACGCATCAACCCAACGGGCCGCAAAATCCTGAACACCGAGCTGGAGTCAGGCGATTTCTCACGTGTTCAAGCCGACGCACTTGCACAGGTTGCAGCTGGCGCCACAGTGCTCGACATCAACTCAGGCGCGGTGTTCTCCAACAAGATGGCCGAAGACCCGCGCTATGCGGACAACAATTTTGTCGAGCCGGACCTCATGCGCCAACTCGTGGAGAAAGTGCAGGAAGTCACTGACTGCCCGCTCTGCATCGACAGCTCGGTACCGGGCGCCTTGGAGGCAGGTCTGGAAGTTGCTAAGGGCCGTCCTTTGTTGAACTCCGTGACCGGCGAAGAAGAACGTCTGGAAATCGTGCTGCCACTGGTAAAAAAATACAACGTGCCTGTGGTAGCAATTTCCAACGATGACACCGGAATTTCTGAGGATCCAGAAGTGCGCTTTGCTGTTGCAAAGAAAATCGTAGAACGTGCCGCCGACTTTGGCATTCCTGCACATGACATTGTGGTCGACCCGCTGGTAATGCCGATTGGCGCCATGGGCACCGCTGGTCTGCAAGTATTTGAACTCAACAACCGTCTGCGCAATGAGTTGGGAGTGAACACCACCTGTGGCGCGTCCAACATCTCTTTCGGCCTTCCAAACCGTCACGGCATCAACAACGCCTTCCTGCCAATGGCGATGGCCACTGGCATGACCAGTGCGATCATGAATCCAATCGCCCTGCCAGTCGGCCCCAAGAAACTGGCCGAGAAAAAGGCCGAGGTTGAAGCCGCTGGTATCATCCTGCCCGAAGGCATGGATGACGAGGCGTTCTGCCAGATGTTTGGACTGGGCTCCACCAAAGCGCGTGCAGGTAAGGAAATGGAGGCGATCCGAGCCGCCAACTTCCTCACCAACAACGACGAAGGCGGCGCCGAGTGGATCCGTTTCAACAAGTCACCTGCCGCAACGGGTGAAGGTGGCCGCGGACGTCGTGGCGGTGGCCGTCGCCGTCGCGCCTAAACCTCCCATTTTACAAACACACGCAGGGCGGGGAACTCCCCGCCCTTTTTCTTTGTGTGCATGGTCGGTCACGTCGTTTACCGTTTGGTCAGCACTTTCGCTGTAAACAAGGCTTACCAATTGGCAAGCCCCTACCACCCGGTAAACTTGGCCTTAGAAACTGAAGTACGCAGGACCCTATCATGTCTCAGCCGTCCCCCGCCCGCGACCGTTATGTCACCCTCGCCACCGAGGGGTTTGCCAACCACGGCTACCACGGGCTGAGCCTGGCCAATCTTGCTAAAACCGCTGGGGTGACCAAACAGGCGTTACTGCATCACTTTGGCACCAAAGACGCGCTCTTCAATACGGTGCTGGAGGCGCTGACGGAGCGCCTATTAGCGTCACTCAACGACACGCCGGATGTCTCGCCAAAACTGCGCCTTATCCTGCATTTTCAGGATATTATCGGTGGTGAGACAGACATCACAGCAGATGCTCGTCTGATCCTCCGCAACCTGTTGGACAGTGCAACAGAAACTAGTGTCGCGCCTTTAAAGCCTTACCTCAAGGCTCTGCTGGATTTGGCACGTGAGGTACCCGCAAAAAAGGCGGCCACCGATATGGAATTGTTGCTGGGGCTTTATGGCGTGATTGGAAGTGCGCAATACCTGCTAATCTCCGAGGATGCTCTTTCTGCCTTTTTGCGCTCCGAGGATACCACCGCCCAGAAAGCAGCGCGCCAAAAGGCAGTTGCGACCCAGCTAAAGGCCTTTCTGGACGTGGAATAAGCCCCCTTACCAATGGGTACTGTGACGCCGACTTACCACTTGGCAAGACACAGACACTACTTGCAAACCACACCGACCTTCCGTCAAACACGCAACTTTAGCGGATCTGTTAACCCGAGATTCACCAGTTTCCAGTCACAGTGCTTCTATGCAGGCCACTTTGTCACATACGACCACCGGCCAAAATTGGTAGGATCAGGTTTTCTCTTCCTTCAAATCCGGAGAGGCCGGCGCTGTGCGCCGCCGTATTCAGGATGTTGACGCGGAATGTGGTCGCGCGGCTTTGGAGCTTGCCGTTCGAAAACGCGGCTGGCATCTCATCGAAACCGACCGAGACTTCATCATTCTGTGCACGACCGGTTCCTTCAAGATCATTTGCTGAAAAGCTAACCCCGCTTTTTTCGAGACCGGAAATCAAGGGCGCCATCCGTCTCCGTCCCTTGCTCCCCAAACAGACTGTGCTTCTGAACTTTTTGTGTACCCGTCACTGGAATACAATCCATAAACTGGATCCACCCCGGCGCTTTGAAATAGGCTAGTCTCTCAAAACTCCAGTCAAACAGCTCTTGCGCCAGAGTGTCACTGGTTCCGCCAAACACTTGAATACAGGCCATCACTTCCTCGTCCCGCATCGCATCCGCCACTGCGATAACAGCCACGCGATCGACTTTTGGGTGATCCTGCAAACACGCCTCAATTTCTGCCGCAGCGATGTTTTCACCAGACCGGCGGATGATGTTTTTCTTACGATCCACAAAGGTCACCATGTCGCTGTTGTCCATCACCACGGTGTCACCGGTGTGAAACCAACCGCCTCGCCAGGCTTCCTCTGTGGCTTCAGGCAGATTCAGATACCCAGAGAATGCGCCGCGTCTGGGCGTCTCGGCGCTATGTCGCAAAGTCATTTCGCCCGGCACGCCGCGCGGGACCTCGACGTCGTTTTCATCGACCACACGTATGTCCAACCCCGGCTGAGGCCGTCCCATCGCGCGGGTATCAATGCGGCGCGGTTCATGACAATCAGCCAACATCCGGCACATCTCGGACATGCCCCACACCTCGATCAGTGGGAAGCCAAACCGCTCTTCAAATGGCCCGTGTAGTGTTGGTTCGACCCCTGCCCCAACGGCCCATTTAACCTGATGTTTTTGTTCCCATCCTTCTGGATCCCGGTTCATCAGTGCCGGTATAATAATGCCCAGATAGTGTGCCGCCGTGGCGTCGGTTTCTGCCAATTCCCGCCACCACGCGCTGGCCCGGAAGCGTTCTGGAATGATGTGGGCACTGCCAGTCTCAATCACTGCCATAAACAGCAAGATCGCCGCGTTCACGTGAAACAGCGGCAGCGGACAATACACTTTGGTTACTCCTGCCTCAAACTGGATCAAACCGCCGCGCGAGGCATACCACTGTCCCATCTCCACTTCATAGGCGTGGCTCATGATGCAACCCTTTGGGCGCCCGGTGGTTCCAGAGGTGTAGATCAAACTGGCCTCTGTCGCACCACTGACCGGTTGGTCAGTTGGCTCAGGACGCCGAGCTTTCGGCAAGTCCGGCAGGTTTTCTGTCATCTCAACGGTTGGAACTTCCAACCCGCTTTCGGCGATCCCCTTTGCCATCAACTCCGCTAACCCGGGCGCGACCACAGACAAATCCGCCGCACTATCCTGTAAGAGATAAGCCACTTCCGCAGGCCGGTAGTCCGGGTTCACCGGCACCCAACTGATTCCGCGCTTCGCCAAGGCCAGTTTCACCAAGAGCATCTCTGGCCGATTCTCCAGCAGAACCGCAATCCGGTGCCCATGCCCGTATCCCGCAGCTGACAGTTTGGCCTCCATCGCTGCCACGAGATGTGCAGCCTCCCCATAAGAGCAAAGATATCCGCCCGGGTGATAATCACGTGTTGCATTAGCAGGCACGTGCAAAAAACTGTTTCGCGAAAACGCCTTAGCTCTCGCATCAAACAGTGCCCCAATGGTTTCGACCATCTAGAATTCTCCTCCACCCAGTGTCGGAGCGTACCCAACGATACAGCGAACCTAACGGCAATAGTGACGTACCGTATTCAGTAGTTATACGGGTTCGCCACGCGCGCGGGCCTCATCCATCAACTGGCCGTTATACTCAGCGCCAAAAACAAAAATTGCGGACATTAGATAAAGATAAACCAACGCCGACATAATCCCTGCCAGCCCTGCATAGGTTACGGAATAAGTTGAGAAGCTGCTAATGTAGAATGTGAAAAATTTGGAAGCGACGAACCACAACACCAGACAAAGCACCACACCGGGCCACAGGCTTTTTGCCTTATGCGGTACCCCTGGGAGCCACTTGTGGCAAGCATACAGGTAGAACATGGTTACGCCGAAAATTGTGGCTTGCCGAAACTGATCGTTGCTCAGGATCGATTGATCCAGCCATGGTACCAAATCGTCAAAAAAGTGAATGGCGATTGGTACAATCACGCTAATCACACCCGCCACTGTGAGTAATGCACTGCCTACCACAACAAACAAAACTGCCAGTGCGCGGACTTTCCAAAATGGGCGCGGGTCGGTTTCGCGGTAAGCATCCGTGATCACCACACGGATCGCATCGACGCCGTTTGAGGCAAAAAAAATTGCCAAAACAGCACCAAGGGTAAGCGTCGAGCTCGCAGACTGTAAAACTGCTCTAAGCTCGTGCTCTATCGGCCCTGCAATCGCATCCGGCCAGGCGCCTATGGCAAAGTCGATAATGTCGTCCACCTGCGCCTTGGGACTCAACACTCCGGCCAAAGACAGTGCAAAAAGGCAAAACGGAAACAGCGCAAACACAAAGGACAGCGTTAGATGTGAACTGCGCATAAAGCCGTTTTTGGCGGAAAACCGCACAGCTGTGGCCAACAAACTGTTAACTAAAAATTGCATAAGTGCCCGCCTCTCTTACGCTTTTGTCCTCCAAGCTCTTGCCAAAGGTCAAGCAGGATAAGTGCAAAAATCAATCCATGTGTAGTTTGGCGTAAAATCACAAAGAGATTTCTTAAATTCCAAAAGGATTTGTTTACCCCTTTCCCATATCAGTTTCACTGAGGACAAAACGGCCTGGGGACAACGCCGCGGACCTCCTCCGAAAGACCCGCATCGCTTTCCTCCCTCCCTTGGGCGTTGCGACCACTACGACCAACTTCATACTCTCCCTCCTCCCTCCCCTGTTGGAGTTGGTTGTCGGCGCCAAACGTTATGCCTTGACGCACAGCGCCGGTCTGAACCAAAGTCAGACCACTCACGGACAAAAGGCCAGCGCCGGTTTCTCCCATCAGAGAAACCGGCGCCTTGCGTTCTGCCGCCAGCCAACAAAAATAGAACGCTCCCTCTGGGAAGCGCTCTCAATCTTCATAACAACAATCCGATCAATTGGCGGCCAGATACCCCTTGATCTCACTGCCTGCTGTGGCGACGTCGCGGGCCGGATTTTCAGGCACTACAATCTCACCTTCTAGGGCCTGTTGACGTTCACCTTATGTGAATGAGCGTTGCCACGATTGAGATAAAGGCTTTGAAGCTCTGGTCTGTTTTGCACGAGCGCATGGCTATCCCTCTGTTTTCCTTCAGTTTGC
>Ga0189290_100240_pt1 | contig 22593 bp, 23 predicted proteins | sample UW140minimetaG_FD_130318 | JGI IMG/M metagenome (GOLD analysis project Ga0189290, IMG submission 130318) | Marine microbial communities from the Costa Rica Dome - UW140 mini metaG | ecosystem: Environmental > Aquatic > Marine > Oceanic > Photic zone | place: Costa Rica: the Eastern Pacific...
GATCCAGTCCACACGCTGCCCATGCTCCCGCCAAAACCCCTCAGGATCAGACACAGAGGCCGCGTACATTGCTTCGTATTTGGCAGCCGTGATGATGGCGTTTTCTGCCAGCTCTTTGGATGGGGGGAATGTGGAGTCAGACATATTGGACCTCGAATAGGAATTCTTTGGGGGCGAGGTTAGGGGGCTGCGCCGCGAGGTCAACTCGACTTTTGGCGCAACCCCAAATTGTCGGCGTCAGATCGCCAGATATTCGGCGCGCAGCTCTTCGTTTTCGAGAACTTCGTTGGCGGAGCCGTCAAATACCACCGAGCCGGTGTCCAGGATCACCGCGCGATCCGCGAGTTCCAGCGCGCGCACGGCGTTCTGTTCCACGATCACGGTTGTGATGCCTTGCTCCTTGATGATGCGCAGCGTTTTTTCGATCTCGTCCACGATCACTGGTGCGAGGCCCTCATAAGGCTCATCCAGCAGCAACACTTTGATGTCACGGCTGAGGGCGCGGGCGATGGCGAGCATTTGCTGTTCGCCACCAGAGAGCGTGACGCCTTCCTGCTTGCGGCGTTCACCTAGGCGCGGGAAGAGCTCGTACAGGCGTTCAATCGACCAGCCGATGGGCGGGGCGATCTGGGCCAGCTGAATGTTTTCTTCCACGGTCAAGCCGGGAATGATCGAGCGATCTTCCGGCACCAGACCGATGCCAGCCTGCGCGGCCTCGTAGCTTTTCATCAGGTGCAGTGGCTTGTGGTCGAGCCAGATTTCGCCGTGGGTCACCTGTGGGTCGTCCATGCGGGCGATGGAACGCAGGGTGGAGGTTTTGCCCGCACCGTTACGGCCCAAGAGCGCAAGGATTTCGCCTTCGTGCACGTTGAAGCTGATGTTTTGCACAATGTAGCTCTCGCCGTAGTAGCTCTCCATATTCCAGATGGAGAGGTAGGCGGGGGCGGTTTCGGCCAGATTGTGGCCTTTGGAAAAGTCGGGTTTGACGTTCATCTGTCCTGTTCCCCTTATGCAGCAGTCTCGCCGAGGTACGCTTCGCGCACCTTGGGATGACCTTTGATGTTTTCAGGATCGTCTTCGACCAACGGTGTGCCCTGCGCCAGCACGGTGATGCGCTGTGCCAGAGAGAACACCACATGCATGTCGTGCTCGATGATGGCGATGGTGATGTCGCGCTCATCTGAGATCTGTTTGAGAAGATCGATGGTGTTGTTGGTGTCGGCCCGCGCCATACCGGCTGTGGGTTCATCCAGCAGCAGGAGGCGGGGCTCCTGTGCCAGACACATGCCAATTTCCAGACGGCGTTTGTCACCGCGGGACATGGAGGCCGCGTTCATGTGATGCTTGTCGGCCATATTCATGTCCTCAAGCATCGCCTCCGCTTTCTCCACGATGTCCTTTTCGCGCATCATGTCCTCCACGGCACGCATCCGGAAAGCTCCGTCCCGTTTGGCAAAACAGGGGATCATCATGTTTTCCATCACGGTTAGATCACCAAAGATCTCTGGTGTCTGGAACACACGGGAAATGCCCATCTGGTTGATCTCGTGCGGGGTGCGACCCAGCACCGACTGGCCGTCAAACATGACAGAGCCGGTGTCCGGGATGAGCTTGCCCACAAGGCAGTTCAACAAGGTGGATTTCCCGGCCCCGTTGGGGCCGATGATGGCGTGTACGGTGTTTTCCTTGACGGAGAGGTTCACGTCACCGAGGGCCTGAAGACCACCGAACCGCTTGCCTACGTCTTTGACTTCGAGAATTCCCATCTTTCAGTCTCCTTATTCTGCGGGTTCAGTGGAGGCGCCAGTGTCTTTGGCTTTGCGGCGGTTTTTGATCCATTTGCCGATACGCTGACCACCTTCGACCAGGCCACCTGGCAGGAAGATCACCACCAGCATGAACAGGATGCCAAGGGTCAGGTGCCAGCCTTTGCCGATGAATGGGTAGACCAGGAAGACGATGAAATCTTCGAGACCATCCGGCATGAAGGCGAACCATTCGTGCAGAACGTCTTTGTTGATCTTGGACAGGATGTTTTCCATGTACTTGATCACACCTGCGCCAAGAACCGGGCCGATCAGCGTGCCAACACCACCCAGGATGGTCATCAGAACAACCTCACCAGACGCGGTCCAGAACATACGCTCCGGGCCAACCTGCGTGTCCATGGCCACCAGCAGACCACCTGCGAGACCCGCGTACATGCCGGAGATCACAAAGGCTGCCAGCGTGTGCGGACGTGGGTTCAGACCGGTGTAAGACATGCGGGTCTGGTTGGATTTGATCGCACGCAACATCAGGCCAAACGGGCTGCGGAAAATGCGGATCGATACGTAGAAGGCAATCAGCATCACCACGGCGGCAATGTAGTAGCCGACGTTGAAGGTGAAGAGCCAGTCGCCGATGCTCAGCTCAAAGCTCTGACGCATGTCCATGCCAAACAGGTTGGCACGGCCGGTTTCGCCTTCTGCCAGATTGGACAGCAGCGGACGGTCAGTGGATTTGATCTGCAGGCCGGTTTCACCACCGGTGATGGGGGTCAGAACCGAGTAGGCCAGAGCGTAGGACATCTGCGCAATCGCCAGTGTCAGGATCGAGAAGTAGATACCCGAACGTCGCAGACAGATGTAGCCAACCGCAACCGAGAAGATACCGGCGACAATCACACCCATGAAAATGGCTGGGATAACATTGAGCGAGACCAGTTTCATCATCCAGATGGCGCCGTAAGACCCCACACCCAAGAAGGCCGCGTGACCAAAACTGAGGTAGCCGGTGAGGCCAAACAGCAGGTTGAAGCCAATGGCAAAGATGCCGAAGATCACAAAGCGTTGCATCAGGTCGGGGTAGCCCGCGTTGAATTGCGCCATGCCGGAGCTTTCCGGGAAGGGGTTGAGAATGAAGGGCGCCAACATGGTCAGCCCGGTAACGATCAGCATAAGCTGAAGATCTTTTTTGGTGAGACCGAGCATGAGTTAGTCCTCCATGACGCCCTTGCGGCCCATAAGGCCACGGGGACGGGTCAGCAAAATGATGATGGCGACGAGGTAGATGATGATCTGGTTCAGACCCGGTAGGATCTCCAGAACCTCGCGCATGGAGGCGAAACTTTCCAAAATGCCCAGCAGGAAGCCTGCAAGCACGGCGCCTGGCAACGAGCCCATACCGCCAACAACAACAACAACGAAGCTCAGCACCAGGAAGTCCATGCCCATGTGATAGTTTGGCGAGTTGATTGGCGTGTACATCACACCGGCCAGACCGGCGACGGCGGCCGCAAGGCCAAACATGATGGTGAAGCGCTTGTCGATGTTGATGCCCAGAAGGCCAACGGTTTCGCGATCTGCCATGCCGGCACGGACAACCATGCCAAAGGTGGTGTATTGCAGGAAGGCAAACACAGCCCCGATGATGACAGCGGAGAACACGAAGTAGATAATACGCCAGTACGGATAGATGATCAGGTTGGGATCAAACCCAAGTAGGGCTCCAAAATCCAACGAACCAGCAAAGGCCTGAGGCGCAGGGGTTGGGATCGGGTTGGCGCCGTAGAAATATTTGATCACTTCTTGCAGCACGATCGCCAGACCAAAGGTCACAAGGATCTGGTCGGCGTGTGGACGGTTGTAGAAGTGTTTGATCAGACCGCGTTCCATGGCGTAGCCGACAAACATCATCACCGGGACAGTGAACAGGATCGACAAGGGGACGGCCCAGTCGATGATCGCGTCGCCGGTGGCCTGGCCAAAGAGGTCATAGAGATAAGGCACGTCCACTTTCAGCGGGTTGCCGAGAAAGTCGGTCTGGGTCTCATCAATGATAGTGTGTGAGAGGGTCAAAATGCGGCTGAAGGTCACCGCGCAGAAGGCACCGATCATGAACAACGCGCCGTGCGCAAAGTTCACAACACCCAAGGTGCCAAAGATCAGGGTCAGGCCAAGTGCGATCAACGCATACGCGGATCCCTTGTCCAACCCGTTCAGAATTTGAAGGATAATTGCTTCCATCGGTCCGTCCCTGTGGTTGTCCGATTTCGCCTATGCTGGCGAAGTGGGGCGGGCATTGCTGCCCGCCCAATTGGGGCGTGAATTACGCGCCGTTGTTGCAGTCACCCAGAACGGCTTCTGCGCCGCCCATCTGTGGGTGATCAGGTGCATAGGTCACCTGCTCAGCCGGGGTCACTTCAACGATTTCCAGAAGGTCGAACTCGGAAGTCGGGTTCTCTTTACCCTTCACAACCAGCACGTCTTTGAAGCACTGGTGATCGGCGCCACGGTACAATGTCTTACCGTTGCCCAGACCGTCGAACTCAAAGTCTTCCAGCGCTTGACCAACTGCACATGGGGCAAAGGAGCCCGCACGCTGAACAGCATCTGCATACAGCAGGGTCTGCACGTAGGTGGTGTGCGCCGCCTGGGATGGCGGGAAGCCGTACTTGGTGCCGAAGGATTTAACGAAGGCTTTGGAGCCCTCATCCTGCAGGGACCAGTGCCAGTTGGTGGAGCCAAAGATGCCTTTTACGTTGGCACCCGCACCCTTCGCCATCAGGCGGGAGTAGAGTGGAACAACGATTTGGAAATCTTTGCCGTTCACTTGCTTGTCACGCAGACCAAACTGAACAGCGTTGGTCAGCGAGTTCACCATGTTGCCGCCGTAGTGGTTCAGAACCAGCGTATCGGCGCCGGACTGTAGAACTGGCGCGATATAGGAGGAGAAGTCGGTCTGTGTCAGCGGTGTTTTCACAGCTGCAACAGTTTCCCAACCCATGGCTTCGGTGGAGGCGCGTACTGCTTCTTCTGTGGTGTAACCCCAGTTGTAGTCAGCGGTCAGGTGATACGCTTTACGATCGTTGCCGTAAGCATTCGCCAGAACCGGCGCCAGAGCGGCACCTGACATGTAGGAGTTGAAGAAGTGACGGAAGCCGTTGGCTTTCTTGTCTTTACCGGTGGTGTCGTTGGAGTGGGTCAGACCCGCCATAAAGATGACGCCGGCCTCTTGGCAGAGCGCCTGAACGGCCACAGCCACACCAGAGCTTGAGCCGCCGGTGATCATGATTGCGCCGTCTTTTTCGATCATGGACTTTGCGGATGCGCGGGCGGCGTCAGACTTGGTCTGCGTGTCGCCGGTGACGTATTCCACTTTTTTGCCAAGGATACCGGTGCCGTCCAGCTCTTTGGAGCTGAAGGTGTTCAGCATACCGCCGTCGCCGCCACCGTTCAGGTGCTCAACAGCCAGCTGGTAGGCGCGCAGCTCGTCTGCACCTTCGTCCGCATATGGACCGGTCTGTGGCACGTTGAAGCCCAGTGTTACGGTGCCGCCTGTGGGTTCGTTGGTGAACGCATGCGCGGACTGAGCCGTAAAGATCGTTGGCAGAGCCAGACCAGCACCGGCGACGGCACTGGTTTTGAGCAAGCCACGACGTGTGAAGTTGCTTTTGGACATATAATCCTCCCGTTGTGTCATGTGTGGATTGGGCTCCTCTTCCCGCACCACAGGCACTATTCGTGCAAAACTATTATCGGGCGCGCACCGAAAATTTCGCAACAACTGCTTTCAAAGACACAATTTTTTTGTAAAGTAATTCGCATTGCTCTGCAGCAAAGTGTAAAAAAATTATTTTGCAGTGCAGAAAGTGTTTGAAACTGAGGGGAAAGCCAATGGCCCAGCAAACCCTAGCAGGCAGTCGTATCAGAGAGCGCCGCGTGATGGCGGGCTTACGCCAGGCCGAACTTGCACGGCAAGTCGGAATCTCCGGCAGCTATCTCAACTTGATTGAACACAACCGCCGCAGAATCGGTGGCAAGCTGTTAAACGACATCGCTCAAGCGCTCAATGTAGAGCCGTCGTTGTTAAGTGAAGGTGCAGAGGCGGCGCTTTTGTCAGCCTTGCGCGAAGCGGCGGCGGAGACAGAAGCGGTGGTGCCGGAGCTGGAGCGCGGGGACGAGTTTGCCGGACGATTTCCGGGTTGGGCTGGGCTGATTGCAGAGCAACATAAGCGGTTGCGCAGCCTTGAGCACACGGCTGCGACGTTGACCGACCGGCTCACACACGATCCGCATTTGGCAACCTCTGTTCATGAGATGTTGACCATGGTGACCGCCATCCGCTCTACGGCGGGGATTTTGGCGGACACCAAGGAGATTGAACCGGAGTGGCGCAATCGGTTTCACCGCAACCTGAATGAGGACAGTTTACGGCTGGCCGAAGGCGCGGAGCAGTTGGTGGCCTATCTTGATGATGCGGGGGATGCCTCTGGGGGCATGACACTGCCTCTTGAAGAGGTGGAGGCGATGCTTGCTGCGCATAAGTTCCGCTTTGACAGCCTCGTCAATGCGACGCCGGACGCTTTGTCGAGTTTCATTGGCAGCCAACCGCAACTGACCTCGGATGCAGCGCGGGACATGGCGATGACGGTGGTGCGGCAATTGCGGGCGGATGCGCGGCTATTGTCATTGGACATGCTGGAGCGGCAATTGGGAGATGGGAAGGTCGAGCCGGCGCGGATTGCCTCCGATTATGGGGTGCCATTGAGTACGGTGTTGCGACGGCTCGCGGCGGTGTCTGATGACTTGTTGCCGATTCCCTTAGGGCTGGTGATGTGTGATGCTTCCGGTACGTTGATGTTGCGAAAACCGATTGAAGGCTTTGCCATTCCACGTTTCTCTGGAGCGTGTCCGAAGTGGCAGCTGTTTCAGGCGCTGTCACGCCCAATGCAGGCTTTGCGCCAAACAGTCACCATGACGGGGCGCGAAGCCAAGCGGTTTGATTGCTATGCGGTGAGCGAGCCAATTGGCACGATTCAAGTCAATGTAGCACCGCTCTACCACAGTTATATGTTGATCGTGCCGCTCGAGGAGGCGGGCGAAGCGGAGGCCGCGGTGGGGTCGTCTTGTCGGGTGTGTCCGCTGGAGCAATGTGAGGGTCGGCGGGAGCCATCTTTGTTGGCGGATGTGGGGTAGGTCAGAAAATCTCTTTTCTTTTTGTGGGCGCCCGCTAAGAATGGCGCACCGCTTGTGGACTTTCGGGGAGGGGAAGCTGCATGGGCAAAAACGTGCTAGTCATCGAAGATGAGCCCAACATCATTGAAGCCATCAGCTTCATCTTGTCTCGTGACGGCTGGTCCGTCGCGACCCATTCCAATGGCCATGACGCCGTGGGAGTGGTGCAAGAAGCCATGCCTGATCTGGTTATTCTGGACGTAATGTTGCCGGGCAAAACCGGCTATGACATCCTGCGCGAGCTGCGCAGTGAGGATGCGACGCAGGGCCTCCCTGTTTTGATGTTGACCGCCAAAGGGCAGGTCAAAGACCGCGAGATGGCGGAGCGCGCGGGCGCAAGCCGGTTCATGACCAAGCCGTTTTCCAATGCCGAAGTGCTGAACGCGGTACGCGAGCTGGTGGCCGGGTGAGCCCCAAACACAATATTCCTTTTCTGGAGCGGCAAAGTTACCGCCGCCGTCGGTTGATTGATACAATCCGCATGTTGCCAGTGATCGGTGCGGTGCTTTGGGCGGTGCCGCTGTTGTGGCGTCAGTCCGAGCACAGCGGAGAGGTGATGACCTCCGACGCTATCATTTACATTTTTATGGTCTGGCTGCTGCTGGTTGTGGGAGGCGGCTGGCTGGCCCGCTGCCTCAAACGCAGTGATGCGGAGGAGACGGAGCAGGGGCACTGATGGGCACGCTCAATATTCTGGTTGGCGTCTGTCTGATCTACGTCGTTTTCTTGTTTTTGATCGCCTTTGCGGCGGAGCGCGCGGCGTTGGAGGGCAAGGGCGGATGGCTGCGCAGCCCGTTGATCTATACTTTGTCGTTGTCGATCTATTGCACCGCTTGGACGTTTTACGGCGCAGTGGGGTATGCGGCGCGATCCGGTTTAGAGTATCTGACGATCTATATCGGACCGTCGCTGGTGATGATTGGCTGGTGGTGGCTATTGCGCAAGCTGGTGCGGATTGGACGCAGCCAGCGCATCACGTCGATTGCCGATTTGATTTCCTCTCGCTACGGAAAGTCCAACCTTTTGGCAGTGGGTGTAACCGTGTTAGCGGTGATTGGCACCACGCCCTATATCGCGCTTCAATTGCAATCTGTAACGGTGAGTTTTGACGTTTTTTCAAGCTCTTACGGTGCGGAGTTAACAGAGGCTGCACAAGGTAGTAACGCGCTATTGGTGGCTGCGGGGCTTACGCTTTTTACCATTGTGTTTGGCACACGAAATTTGGATGTAAACGAGCGCCACCACGGGGTGGTGATGGCCGTGGCCGTGGAAGCGGTTGTAAAGCTGTTTGCACTTCTGGCGGTGGGCATCTTTGTGGTCTGGGGGCTTGGTGGCGGGGTGAGCGAAACCTTGGCGCGGATCGACGCCAGCGAGATTGGTCAATGGCAGATGCGGGGGGACCGTTGGGCGACGTTGATCTTCTTGTCTGGTGCAGCGTTTTTGTGTCTGCCTCGCATGTTCCAGGTCATGGTGGTTGAAAACGAGGCCGAAGACCATCTGCGCACCGCAAGTTGGGCCTTTCCCGCTTATCTGATGATCATGAGCCTGTTCGTGGTGCCCATTGCAGTGGTCGGCTTGGACCTCATGCCTGCGGGCAGCAACCCGGACTTTTTCGTGCTGACAGTGCCGCTTGCAACCGGCAATGACGCATTGGCGATGTTGAGTTTTCTAGGAGGATTTTCCAGCGCAACTTCCATGGTGATCGTTGCGGCACTGGCGCTCTCGACTATGGTGTCCAACCATATTGTGATGCCGATCTGGTTGAGCACGCAGAGCGTGGGGGCGTCTGTCTCTGGCGACGTGCGCCATGTGGTGTTGTTGTCACGGCGCATTTCGATCGGGGCGGTGGTCTTCCTTGGTTATCTCTATTTCCGCTTGTCGGGCGGAGGCACGGCGCTGGCTTCGATTGGTTTGATTTCCTTCGCCGGGGTTGCACAGTTCCTGCCGGTGTTGATTGGCGGGATCTTTTGGCGTGGCGCCACACGCACCGGGGCTTTTGTGGGCCTGACCGTGGGCTTTGTGATCTGGGCCTATACGCTGTTATTACCAAGTTTTGGAGCCGGAACTCTGGTGTCTGCGACAATGTTGGCCGAGGGCCCGATGGGACTTGGCTGGCTGCGGCCCCAAGCGTTTTTTGGCATCACCGGAATGGATCCGCTTGTACATGCGGTGTTCTGGTCTATCCTTCTGAATACAATGAGCTTCTTTATTGCGTCATTGGTTGGATTTCCTTCTCCTTTAGAGCGGCTTCAAGGGGCGCAGTTTGTGAATGTGTTCGAGCACAGTTCCACACCGCAAAGCTGGGCCGGCAGTCTGGCGCAGACCGAAGACCTTATGGTCATGGCGCAGCGCATCATTGGTGCGCGAGAGGCACAGAACCTGTTTGAGCGTGAGGCCAAACGCCAAGGTATGAGTGGGCTTCTGCCGGAGCCATCGCCGGACTTTTTACAGCGTCTGGAGCGTGAGTTGGCGGGGTCTGTTGGGGCGGCGACGGCGCACGCAATGATTGGGCAGATTGTCGGCGGCGCGTCGGTTTCGGTGGAAGATTTGATGGCCGTGGCCGATGAAACGGCGCAGATGATGGAGTACTCCAGCAAGCTGGAAGCGAAATCGGAAGAGCAGGCGCGCACAGCGCGGCAACTGCGGCAAGCCAATGAAAAACTGACGCTGATATCGGAGCAAAAAGACAGCTTCTTGAGCCAAGTGAGCCACGAGCTGCGCACGCCAATGACCTCGATCCGGGCGTTTTCGGAAATCTTGCGGGACAGTGATCGGCTGAGCGAAGACGAAAAAATCAAATACAGTTCGATCATTCACGATGAGGCGCTGCGATTGACACGGCTTTTGGATGATCTTTTGGATCTAAGCGTTCTGGAAAGTGGACGGGTGAACCTCAACATGCAAAGTGGGTCGCTTAAAGGCATTTTGGATCATGCCGTGGCCAGTGCCTTAACCGGAGCGGGAGCAGACAAAATGAGGGTGATGCGCAATGCGACCTCTGAGGACATCACGCTGCATACCGATCTGGACCGGCTTAGTCAGGTGTTTATCAATCTTATTGGAAACGCTCAGAAATATTGCGACGCCAGTGCGCCGAACCTGCGCATTGATGTGGGGCGCAGCAACGGCGCTCTTGTGGTGGATTTCATCGATAACGGCCGCGGTATCCCCAAGGCTGAACAGGCGGTGATCTTTGAGAAATTCTCCCGCACTGGGGAGCAAAAGGTCAAAGGCGCGGGTCTTGGTTTGGCGATTTGCCGCGAGATTATGACTCGCCTTGAGGGCGCGGTTGAGTACCTGCCCGGGCAGGGCGGGGCGGCGTTTCGAGTGACCTTGCCGGAAGAGGTCGCCCTGGCGGCACAATAGGCACAATTTCACACGGATTTTGGCGGCCTCGTAGAGGCTCTATTAACCTTATTGCGGCACATCTGTTCTGTAAGGAGCCACAAACAGGGCAGATCCGGATATGAGTGAAACTCAAGCCACCTCTATTCTAAGACGTAAAGCAGCGGATGGGCGGACCGAGCATCAGGCGCGCGCGATGACCCCAAACAAGGCTCTGCGCCTTGGCTTCGCTTTGGCGGCGGAAAAGGGCATGGATCTGGCGCTGGATGTGACTGACGTGCGCCATGTGAAGTTGCCGCACCGTGCGGTTGAGGTGACACTGGACAATGAATCCCTGCTCGTTTTGCTTGAAGGGCAGAATGGTGAGCCGGGCGCGCTGGCCGTGGATATGCAAGTGTTGGCCGGTTTGGTGGAGTTCCAGACGCTGGGTCAGGTTATTCCAAAACCCGTGAGCGAACGTGTGCCCACAAAAGTGGACACGGCATTGATAACGCCGTTTTTGGAAGACGCGTTGATGCGTTATGTGCGGATGTTGGCCGAAGAGGGCGAGGTACCGTATTGGTTGCAGCACTATAAGTTTGGCGCGATGATGTTGGACACGCGCACCCTGTCGCTGGCTATGACGGCGCAGGATTATCATATGTTTGTGCTGGATGTGAAACTCGAGCGTGGCAAGAAATCCGGCACCATGGCGCTTCTGTTTCCAGATGTGCAGGTGTTGATCAACGATCCTGAAGAGGATGCGGAAACCGACGCTGAAAAGTTCCAGAATGGTGTGAAAGAAGCCAGCACGTTGCTTAATGCGGTGGTCGGTAAAATCTGCCTGCCGATTGCGCAGATCCAAGGGCTTCAGATCGGCGATACATTGCCTCTGGGCGAAGAGGCTATGCAAAATGCCACTCTGGAAGCTCTGACTGGTGAAGAGATTGCTGAGGTGCGTATTGGCCAGCTCAATGGCATGCGCGCGGTCTGTGTGCCAGGGTTGGTGAATGCTGCGCCTGCTGCGGCCCCCACCACAGAACTGGCAATGCCGGAGATGCCAGATATGGGTATGCCAGATATGGGCGCTCCGGAGATGCCTTCTATGGACATGCCAGGTATGGACATGACGGGAATGGACATGCCAGCGATGGGCGGCATGGATGACATTGGCAGCGATTTGCCGGGTATGGCGGAAATGCCTGCGTTGGATGGAGGTGGCCTGCCGGATATGGGCGGCGACCTACCAGATCTTGGCGGCGATTTGCCCGACCTTGGTGGCGGCGATCTGCCAGACCTCGAGCCGATGGGCGAGATGGGCGTCGGTCTGGACGCGGACAACGGCATGGCAGATTTTGCAGGGCTGGACGATCTCGATGATCTAATACAACTCGGCAACGACGATATTGGCGATCCTGCGGCGCTGGCCGATCTGGATTTCACAGGCACGTAAGACGTTTTGAGGAACCTTAACGAGCAGGCACAAAAAAGCCCCGCCGGAAGAGCGGGGCTTTTTGTTTTGTCAGGTCAGTTGTTTAGCCTTGAGACTTGATCGCTTCTAGATGCGGAACAAGGCCGGAAACGTCATAGCCGCCATTGGCTGCAGCGTTCACGATATCGGCTGCGCCCATGTCTTTGGCCTGAGACAACGCCCAGCAGATGGTGGAGCGGGTGCCAGAGCGGCAATAGGCCAGAACCTTGCCTTCGGCGCTTGCGAGGCTGTCGCGTTGCAGAGCTTGGCGATCCGGTGTCATCGTTTCCATGGTCAGCGGATTGACCACATATTGCAGGCCTGCCGCTTCGGCCGCTGCCCGCATGGTCTCGGAATGCTGATCCGGACCCACCTCATTGTCGGGGCGGTTGTTGATGACAAGCCCAAAGCCAGCTTCGGCAAGGGCGGCAAAATCTGCAGCGTCAATCTGAGGCGCGGCAAAGAAGCGGTCGGTGATCTGACGAATATCCATGGCGATTGCTTACTCGGCAGGGACGGCGCTGTCCAGTTGTGCCCGCGCCATGGGTGCCAGCACCATGCCAGCGAGCATTGCAGTAAAGAACACCCAATGCGGCCAGCCGCCGTAGCTGAGCGAGGCGATCGCTGGACCGGGGCAGAGACCGGCGAGGCCTCAGCCGATGCCAAATAAGATCGAGCCTAAAACTAGGTTGCGGCCCAGCTTTGGCTCCGGTGGTGACGGAAATTCGCCGCCCACAACCGGCTTACGTCCGTTGGTCAGTATCCAGGCAATCGCCATCGGAATGATTGCGCCGCCCATGACAAAGGCCAAGGTGGGATCCCAGTTGCCAAAGACGTCCAGCCAACCTTGAACCTTAGAGGTGTCGGTCATGCCAGAGATGAACAGGCCTGCGCCAAAGAGGCCGCCCGCGATCAGGGCAAGAAGAATGCGGGTCATCAGATCACTCCCAAAAGGTGGCGGAAGAGCACAACGGTCAAACCGCCTGCCATGATGTAGAAGACGGTGGCCACGATCCCGCGCAGGGACAGGCGGGAAATGCCGCAGACGCCGTGGCCGGAGGTGCAGCCATTGGCGAGGCGGGTGCCGACGCCGACACAAAGTCCGGCCGCGATCAGCACAGCGATGTTGGTGGTGGCGTGGGTATCCACGTCAGAGAACATGGGGTAGAGCAACACGGGCAGCAGAAACACACCGGCCAAAAAGGCCAGACGTTCGGCCATGTTGCTTTTGCCGGAGCCGTCCACCAGACCGCCTACGATTCCACTGGCCCCCATGATACCGCCGTTGCCAAGCAGGAAGACGGCACCGCCGAGGCCAATAAGGAGACCGCCGCCAAGCCCGTAAAGCCAGTCGGTAGGGATTGAATTCAGCATAAGTTTTCCTTTGATGTTCGCGCCTTAAGCGTCAAACCTTGTTTACTGGAACCTTGAGAAAGACGTCGCCTTCTTCATCCGGTTCCGGCATGTTTCCGGCGCGCATGTTTACTTGCAGAGACGGGATGATGAGTTTGGGCATGGCCAAAGTCGCGTCGCGGCTGTCGCGCATTTCAACAAAGCTGTCTTTGTCTGCGCCGTGACCGACGTGCACGTTGTTGGCTTTTTGCTCCCCCACGGTGGTTTCCCAAGCGTATTCGTCCCGGCCTGGTGCCTTGTAGTCGTGGCCGACAAAGATGCGGGTTTCATCAGGCAGGGCGAGGATTTTCTGGATCGACTTATAGAGCGTTTCGGAAGAGCCGCCGGGGAAGTCACAGCGGGCGGTGCCGAAGTCCGGCATGAATAGGGTGTCTCCCACAAAGGCGGCGTCGCCAATCACATAGGTCATACAGGCCGGGGTGTGGCCGGGGGTGTGCAGCACGTCACCGCGCAACTGCCCGATCATGAAACTGTCGCCCTCTTCAAACAGCTTGTCGAACTGGCTGCCATCGCGTTGGAACTCGGTGCCTTCGTTGAAGACTTTGCCAAAGGTGTCTTGCACAATGGTGATGTTTTTGCCGATGCCGATTTTGCCGCCCACCTTCGCTTGCAGATAAGGCGCGGCGGAGAGATGGTCGGCGTGCACGTGGCTTTCCAGAATCCATTCGACTTTCAGGTCGTGTTTTTGCACGTAAGCTATGACGTCATCCGCGGATTTGGTGTCGGTGCGGCCAGAGCTGTAGTCGAAGTCCAGCACACTGTCGATGATGGCGCAGGATGAACCTTCTGGATCTTTTACAACAAACGAGATGGTGTTCGTCGCTTCGTCAAAAAAGGCTGTTACGTCGGGGGTCATGGCGATTCCTTTGTTTGTCGAAAACATATATGAAAGATTGCATGTGTTGCAAGACGTGTACTTTAGAAGTGCTAGAAAGATACGCGATGCGGTGTGTCTTTGGGCACCTATTGATTTGAATCAAGGCGCAGATGAGAGGCAGATGTCAAGTTATGTGCGGGTTTTGAAGCCGCGCCATTGCGCGGTAACCTCCGTGATGGAGACAACGATGACCGATCACAGCATCTACAAGGCTGCCCTGCTTAAGCGTTTGTCAGAGTTGGATAAACGGCTGCATGACATTGAGGCCGAGTTGGATGCGCCGCACTCTAAGGATTGGGATGATGCGGCAGTGGAGCATGAGGGCGATGAGGTGCTTGAGGGGCTTGGCGCCAGCGGCCAAGAGGAAATCCGCCGAATTCAGGCGGCCTTGGAACGTTTGCGTGAAGGCGCGTATGGTTTCTGTGTAAAATGCGGTGAAGAAATTCCCAAGAATCGCCTCAGGGTTGTGCTCGAGGCCCCTCTGTGTAGTGCGTGCGCTGCTGGTTAGAGCGCGCCACTCATCAGAGATACTGAAAGAAATGCGTTTGGGAGGACGTGCCATGAGTGTCGAACAACTATTGAGCCGTGCTGAAGTGCTGGAAGCCAAAATTCAAAAGGCGGATGATATGGACCGCTATGAGCTACATCAGCAATTGCATCGTACTTTGATGAACATCGAGCAAAATGGTGGTCGCGTGCCTGCGCGACTGCGGCGGTTGGACCTCGATCTATTGGATCAAGAGATCGAAGATAGTTTCGACAATATGCCAGTTTGAAAATCACCATGTGTGACAGATGTGCCGACCTGCGCAGACCTGTGGATAACTGGGCTTGCACAGCAGTCTACTGCGGTTAAACTTTGAAAACACAAGGGCTTGCGCCCAGGTTTGTCGGGGTTGAAGCATGACGCAGTTGCTAGAATATTCGGTGGAAGGCGGAGTTGCGGTCCTGTCGATGAACCATCCGCCCACCAATGCGTTGGCCGCGGAGTTGCGGGCCGCGCTGTATGATGCGGTGCAAGTGGCGCTTGCCGATAAGATGGTCGGGGCCATTGCATTGTTGGGCCGTGGGGCAGAGTTTTCTGCTGGGCGCGATTACTCCGAACTCGGTAAAACAATTGCGCATCCCAACTTGGCGGAACTTTGCGACGCGATTGAAGCGGCGGGTAAACCGGTTGTCGCGGGCTTGTCCGGTGCGGTGATGGGCGGTGGCTTAGAGCTTGCCTGGGCGTGTCACTATCGCGTGGCGTTGAGCAGTGCAAAAGTAGCCATGCCGGAAGTGGCTTTGGGTGTGATGCCGGGGGCGGGCGGTACGCAGCGCGGTCCACGCCTTCTGGGCGCAGATACGGCGCTCAACATCCTCTTATCCGGCGTGTTGATGCCGATCACCTCAGGTGAGGTGTTGGGTATGGTGGATGAGATTGTTGAAGGAGACTTACACGAGGCCACACTGCTTTTTGCGCTTAACTGCATTGCCAAATACAAACCCGCGCGGCGGTCCTCTGAAGCGACCGGTGGGATTGATGATTTCGATGCCTTTCAAGCGGGTGTGAACAAGTGGGAAAAACGCATTGATTCACGTGGGCAGGATGCGGCTTTGGCCATTCTGGAATGCGTGAAGGCGGCGCCTCTGTTGCCTTTTGAGGTCGGTTTGGAGTTTGAACGCGAGCGGTATGAGGAGCTTGTGTCGTCCGATCAAAGTCGAGCGTTACGTCACGTGGCACTCGCCGAACGGCGGGCCGCGCGGTTGCCCGAGTTGCATCAGGCTGCAGCGCGGCCGGTAAAGAGCATGGGCCTTGTCGTTGGTGCGGACCGTGTCGGCGCGGACTTGGCGTTGGCTGCCTTACAAAATGGGCTGTCCGTGGTTTTGACCGCACAAGTGCCAGCTGCGTTGGAAATCGCGCAGCGTCGAATTGAGGCGGCCTTTCAGAGAATGGTCACCAGCGGCCGCATCGAAGATGTGGACAGTAGAAATGCTCTTGCACGGCTGCGTGTGGAGAGTGATTTTGTCGCCTTGTGCCACGCGGATTTGGTCATAGAGGCTGTGGGGCAGGGGCGTGAAATATCGCGGCAAATTGCGGCGCAGTTGGATGGCGTTGTCAAGGAGGATACTGTGTTAGCAGTGCATGACCCAGCGGCGCAGATTGGTCCGGTGGCGCAGGCAACAGGCAGCCCACAAGATGTTGTGGGGCTTTATGTGCCCAATTTGCATTTACGCACGTCCGGGGCCGAGGTTGCGGTGGGTAAAAGCTCTGGGCCACAGGCTGTTGCGACGCTGTTTGCGGCGCTGAGCGCGCTTGGGTTTTTGCCGGTAAGGGCGCAGACGTACAACGGTCTAATTGGCCAAAACGTGATGGGGGCCTGCATCCGGGCTGCCGAGGACCTGGTACGGCTTGGGGCCGACCCTTACGAAATTGACCGGGTCATGCATGCTTGGGGTTTTTCGCTTGGTCCGTTTCAGATTGCCGACGCTTTGGGATTGAATGCACCGGGTTTGCGCACCGCTCAGGCGGGGATCAGTACGGTGCTCTATCGGATGGGACGTGAAGGGCGTGGCGCGCAGCGCGGATGGTATCAGTATTCCCAAGAGAATCCGTTTGGCGCGGCAGACGCGGATACCTTGCGCATTGCGCAAGCGACAACTGATGATGAGGCCAGGCCGGTCAGTAAGATTGACCTGCGAGATGTGGATGTCCACAAAACCTGTCTGGCCGCCATGGCCAATGCCGGCGCACGGTTGCTGCGCATGGGCGTGGCGGCCAAGCCTTCAGACATTGATGTGGCGATGATCCACGGCTTTGGGTTCCCGCGCTGGCGTGGCGGGCCAATGCTGGCTGGAGATGACCAGGGGCTGGTGGATCTGCGCAATCATCTGCGCACGATGGCCGCGCAAGGGGACGCGTTTTGGAAACCAGAGCCGCTGTTTGACACGTTGATCAAGAACGGACGCGGATTTGGAGCGTTAAACGGTTAGCCTTAGGACAGGGAAATCCCGACCATCACCACCATCAGGCCAATGACGGACAAGAAAAGCGCGCCCATGTTGAGAGGCACGACTTTTTGAACGGCTACGCGCAGCTCTTCGTCTGAAAGACCCGCGCGGCGGGCTTTGGCCACTTTCACGATGGAAAGGATCAGGCCCAGCAGGCCAACCATCGACATAAGGGCGCCAACCCAGATCATCCATTGCATCGCAGACGTCCTCTATTGCGAGCGCGATCCGTGTCGCGCCATGTCTGGAAAGGGCAGCTATCGGATTGTTGCGGTGCACGCAAGGCAAGCGACGCGCGGCATTTGGCAAAGATCACAGGAAATGGCTTTGCGGGACTTGCAAGGCGCAGCAGTTTGCGGTCTATAGCTGCGTTATTCTTGGCGCCCGCGCGGCGCGCATAATCGCCACAATAAGAGGTCAGACATGAGCGAAGGCACATCTTCGGACGCGCAATACGGCGTAACCGGTCAGGAACTGAAGCAGTTCATCGAACGCGTAGAGCGTTTGGAGCTTGAGAAAACCGAAGTGGCAGAACAGATCAAAGAGGTCTTTGCTGAGATGAAAGGCCGCGGGTTCGATGTGAAGGCGATCCGCACAATAATCCGCGAGCGCAAGCAAGACCCAAATGACGTGGCTGAGCAGGAAGCGGTGATTGATATGTATAAATCCGCGTTGGGGATGTCCTGAACACCCACCAAAACCGACTTTGGAAAGGCTCTCCTTTGGGGAGCCTTTTTCTTTGTGAGCACGCGCGGTGTTGACGAAAAAAGACGAGGCGGTACCCTGAAATCGTCTGGCGGGTTATTTTATGCCGGCAGTGCACGCCATATTGTTTAGGGAGATTGTCATGCGTTGTTTGAGATTTGCTTGCCTTTGTGCAGGGCTCGCCTTGGTTGGTTTGCTACCGAATTTTGCGTCTGCCGATGGTGCTGCGGATGCAAATAACCCGCTTGCAGATGTGCGGGCTTTCAATATTCAAGGATACTACCTGAGCGACTTCAGCGGCATGCCGGACAGTACGGACGGCTATCAGGCAATCCTACGCTATGCGCAGCCGCTGACCTTTGGTGACACCAATTGGTTGATGCGCGCGTCGGTGCCTTACAATTCCCTTCCTGTTGGCGGCGGCGGCACGACAATCAGCGGTATCGGCGACATTGATGTGTTCTTAGCTTATCAATTTGACACCAAACCCGGCATCAGTTTTGGCATTGGCCCACAGCTCGTTGCACCGACCGCATCCGATGACAGGCTAGGAGCAGATCAATGGCAGCTTGGGGTTGCCAATGTATACTTCAATGGCACCTCACCGAAGTTCCAATGGGGCTATTTGTTGATCTACCGTACCGGGGTTGGCAGCACGCCAGCCGGGCGCACGCGTCCTGAGGTGGGGGCATTCCAGCCGTTCTGGTTCTATCAATTGGGTAAAGGTTGGTACACTGGCGGCGCGCCCATCTGGACCTATGATTTTGCGACCGACAACTACAATGTCCCCTTTGGGCTGCGTCTTGGAAAAGTGCACCAGAACGGTAAAGTCACGGCCAACTACTTCGTTGAGCCACAGTGGTCTTTGGCCAGTCGTGGTAATGGCCAGCCAGAGTTTCAGCTCTATGCTGCTGTGAATTTGCAGTTCCGCTGAGGTCTAGGGGGTCAGCACTGTCACGCCGGGGATGCGCTCTATGAGGTAGACATCTTCGTCATAGGATTGGGTCATCTGATCGACCATTTGCTCGGTCCATCCAGGCAGGTCGAGTTCTTCTTCGATCGCGTCCTCGATGGCGAATTTGTCCAGAAAGGCCGCGTAGATCCGGCGTTTTTGAATTTCGGTCACGCCAGGGTGTTCCGCCAGAAAGGCCTCTAGCCGGATCATGCCTTCGTCGCTCAAGATGGTGTGGAGCAGATCCGTGGAACCAGCAACCTCTGTGGCCGGATCAAGCCCGGCCATCTCGCGCATTATTTCCTCCCAGATGATGGGGGTATCTTCGTTGCACCATACCGTAACTGGCACATGGGGCACTGCGTTGCGAATGCGTATGATCAGTTCAGACCAGCGCAAGGCAGTTGGGTCACAATTGTCTGTGACTTCTTCGATTGGGTGGTTGGGGGAGGCCGCCACCAAAGCCGGGACAAAAGTCGCAGGATTGCGAATGGACAGAAAGATTTCCAGCTCCTCACCGTAAAACAATGCGGAGACCCCACGCAGGCGATCCTCCGCGTTGGGATAGAGGCAGTTGTCGCGGATGGCGCGGCGCGGCACGCCGAAGAAGTTGTCGTTGGACAGAACCATTCGATCCGGCTGTGTATCGCCAATCATGCCGCCCATCACCGCGCCTTTGAAATCGGTGGCCATAATGGAATGCGACATCTGCCCCAATGTGTCGCGGATCTGGCGGCGGTAGGTGGAGGGTGGTGGCAAGGCAATGCCATTCTGCGTCAGCAGGTCCTGATTCTTGGTCAGACTGCCAAGCAGTTTGCCCTCATCCGTAAAATGCGCGCCCGCGTGAAGTACAATCTGCATGTTCTTTTCGTTGTTGGATTGTGCTGTAACAAGTATAGCCTCGTTTCTGGACAGTAAAACCAGATTCAGGCAACACAAGGGCGCGATAAAGGAATCCCCTGTGCAATCACATGTGACATCACCGCCCTCTGATCGAGCTTCGAAATCTAAGGTATTGAAAAGATTATTTTCTTTTGATCCTTGGTCGTTTGGCGCGCTGTGCGTGGCCACCATAGTACTTGCGCCAATTTTGGCGGTGGTCTGGATTGCCTTTCATCCGGTAGAAAATATTTGGCCGCATTTGTTGTCCACAACCTTACCGCGCTACATGCGCAACACGCTGGTTTTGATGGTCTCAGTGGGCTTTTTCGCCGCCACCATGGGGGCGACAACAGCATGGCTTGTGACACGCTATCGCTTTCCCGGTGTGCAGTGGATTCAATGGGCGTTGTTGCTGCCGCTGGCTATTCCGGCATATGTGGGGGCCTATGCGCTGGTGGATTTCCTGGAGTATGCTGGACCTGTGCAAACCGGTTTACGCGAGATGTTTGGTTGGAAAACCAGCCGTGACTATTGGTTCCCGGAGATCCGCTCTATGGGCGCGGCCATCATCGTGCTGTCCGCTGCTTTGTTCCCTTATGTCTATATTCTGGCCCGGGCCGCTTACCGAGAGCAATCTGGTGCTTCCGAAGAGGTCGCGCGGTCCTTGGGCGCAGGGCCGTTTGCGCGGTTTTGGCGAGTTGGCCTGCCTATGGCCCGTCCGGCGATTGCCGCAGGGACAGCGATTGTAATGATGGAAACGGTGAATGACTTTGGCACGGTTGACTATTTTGCGGTGCAGACGCTTACCACGGGCATCTTCAGCGTTTGGCTGGAGAGCAACAACGCCGGTGGTGCGGCGCAGATTTCCAGCGTGGTGCTGATGTTGGTGATCCTGTTGGTCAGCATGGAGAAAATCAGCCGCCGCAAGGTACAGTTCTTCAGCTTGAGCAACCGCAATCGTCCGACAGAGCCGGTGCAGTTGACCGGGTTCTGGGGGTGGGCGGCCTTTCTCACCTGTGTGATGCCGGTTCTTGTTGGCTTTGTGATGCCATTCCTGGTGATTGCCGACAACGCTGCCAGCAGTTCGCAACAGTGGCGAGATCCGGCGCTGTTTGAGGCGCTTTGGAACACGTTGCGGGTTTGCGGCATTGCTGCGTTCTTTACGGTTATGGCGGGTGTCTTCATGGTTTACGGCGTGCGTCTCTCCGGACGCAGCCTGCCGCGTCTACTGTTGCCGATCACCACCATTGGATACGCCGCGCCGGGAGCGGTCTTGGCGGTGGGCATCCTGATCCCGCTGGCGGTGATGGATCATAAGTTGGCGGACATGATCGAAGTCGTCACGGGCTCTCCTACGGGATTGATTCTCACCGGTTCTTCCTTTGCCTTGATTCTGGCCTATTGTGTGCGGTTCTTTGCCATCGCGCAGGGGGCAGCAGATGGCGCGATGGGGCGTGTGCCACCCAGCTTGCCTATGGCGGCACGGTCGTTGGGCCGCACAAAGGGGCAGGTGCTGCGGGAAATCTACATGCCCTTGGTGCGCGCTTCGGTTGGTTCGGCGCTGCTTTTGGTCTTTGTGGATTGTGTGAAAGAGCTGCCTGCGACCATGCTTTTGCGTCCGTTCAACTTTGACACACTGGCGACTCGTGTGCACGAGCAAGCTAGTTTGGAGAACCTGCCCGACGCCAGCCCGGGTGCGATCATGATTGTTTTGGTGGGGCTTGTGGCAGTTGGATTGCTGGCGCGTGCAAATCGCTAAAAAAGCCTCTTGCAGGTTCTGATCGAAGGCCTTAAACGAAGCTCCAGTGCCCCTATAGCTCAGCTGGTAGAGCAACTGATTTGTAATCAGTAGGTCCGCGGTTCGAGTCCGTGTGGGGGCACCATCCTTATGTCGATTCCTCTTGGGAAATCATAAGGGTAGCAAAATGACTAATTTGGTCGAAATCACACAAGAATATGTCGAACTAAAGGGTATCAACCCCAAGCCTGTTTTTATTGCGGTAAATAGGTTGGTTGATGTCTGTGGTGCTAAGACTGTGGAAGAATATAGCCGCAAGGATGCCAGAGTTTTTGTCGATAGTTACAAGGACGTGAGCAGATTCGGTAAGGTAAAAACCACATCAGTTCGTAGAAGGCTCAACAGTCTCAACGCAGTGTTTAACTATGCAATCTTCGAGCTGGACCTACCGCACAGAAACCCTTTCGCTAGAATCATCATTAAGGGTGAAGGTAAGGATGCGACACCAAGGGAACCGTTCTCTGTGGTTGAACTTAAGACCCTCTACAAACAGTCCCTATCCTTTGGGAAGCTACGGTTGATTCTACCGATACTAGGAGAGACTGGTTGTCGGCTATCTGAGGTGCTTGGGATGCTGAAGAGTGATGTAACCACAGCAGATGATTTACTAATTATTAATATACAGGAAAATGAATGTAGGGGTCTTAAGACTGAGAATAGCAATAGATCACTGCCAATCGTATCTGACTACGCCAGAGAGGCCCTACAGAGGCTCCTAGAGGCTAAGACCGATAGTCCCTACCTATTTCCCCGCTACGCTTCTTGTGGCTACCTCAACAATACAGGAGCGTCAGCGACCCTCTGCAAGTACCTGAAGAAGTCTTTTGAAGGTAAGACCACCCACTGCCTAAGACATAGCCTGAGAGACCGCCTGAGAGACTGTGAAGTACCTTTGGAAGCCATAGATCAGATTGGTGGATGGTCTAGTGTTGGGGGCGTAGGAACCAACTACGGTAGGGGCTACAGTATGCCTAAACTAGCTGAGTACCTACGCCGAATAGCTATTTAGCCTTAACCAATTAACCAAACGTGTTCTTCATGGCACCACCACGTCTACGGGCATCCATAACACCTTGCTTAGAAGCATTAACGATACTTGGCATGGCCTGAACGATGATCCTTTTAACTGAGTCATCCCCGTTGGCTGCAAACTGGAAGTGATAGGTCTGGTTGATAGTGTCA
>Ga0189290_100241_pt1 | contig 22387 bp, 23 predicted proteins | sample UW140minimetaG_FD_130318 | JGI IMG/M metagenome (GOLD analysis project Ga0189290, IMG submission 130318) | Marine microbial communities from the Costa Rica Dome - UW140 mini metaG | ecosystem: Environmental > Aquatic > Marine > Oceanic > Photic zone | place: Costa Rica: the Eastern Pacific...
TAAATACCAAAGGAATCAAGCAAGCTAACAAAGTCATGCACATGGCAGCTATTGCTTATAACTTAAAGAAATACCTAAAATTCATTACAAAAACGGCAAAAAGTGGGGCAAGATCGCTTGTCGTAATCATTTTCAATATAAAGTCACTATTTGGCAACTATAACTGGATTTTAAGCAGTGTAAACTTTAGGTTTCAATAGAAAAACTCAAAAGAGAGGCACTCTTAGAAGTGCTAAGAATGCCTTGTTTTTTTTGAAATTATAGGCTTGTGCAACGGTTACCGTTGTTAGCATTAGTTTTAGTAATGTAAATCCCAAGAACCAAATTCGATAAATTGATTTTTATTCATCACAGCGCAAAATCCGTGTTCATCATCCCAACTACAATCTCCTTTATACATAATATAAGATGTTCCGTTGATATGTTTGTTAGAAACAATAATGTTATCTATCGAAACTTCTTTTTTTAAATCCAAAGGTTCTTTTATAACAGGTAAGAATTCTACATAACCTTTAAACTTACTTAAAATTTCTTTGTTATAACTATCAATTATTCCGAGAACCATTTTATCGAAAACATCTTTTTCATTTTCAATTAAATATTTAAAAGCATTTTTTTGCTCAATTGTCGGTTTTTCGAAAAGAGTATGAAAGTCAATTCTAATCAGCCCTTTTCGTTCTCTTATTTTTTCAAAACTTTCAAGTGAATTTAGTTTTAAATCAGAATAAAAAATATCTTCTTTTTCTGAATAATCGATTTTCATGAGTTTGGGTAATTAATGCTAACGGTTTGGCTAAGCTGCGTTTTAATGCAGTTTAGGTGTTGTTGGCAAATCGTATTTAATTCCGTTTTCTTTCAATATTTCAGTCAACTTTTGGTCAGGTGATTGGTCAATTCTAATCCATTCAGTTGTGAATTTCAGTCCAATTCCGTCTGTAAAAGTTGTTTCGGTAAAGGAATTATTCTTTTCGTAATTATCAAGAACTACAGTCTGAATCAAGGAATCAAATCTGCTTGTTTTATTTATAGTTTCTAGTTCATAACCAGAGTTTTTCCATGTTATTTTTGATAATTTATTTCCTCCAGGATGAGATTCCGAATAAATATATTGATAATCTAAATTCCGATATAAATATTTTATGGTATTTAATTCAGTCATAGTTTTAAAAGTGCCAACTTTTAGGTTTTGTGGATATTCTTCAGAACAGCCGGTAAAAACTGTAAAAAGAAGAACCCAGAATGTTATGATTATTGTTTCTCTCATATGTTTGCCAACTATTGTATAAACGCAGCTTATTGCGTTTATATACCAAATATAGCAGTATAAACTCAATAAGTTGCGTTTATTTCTATTATGTTTTTAAATACTCCTACAAACCTACAAACCTACAAACCTACAAACCTACAAATCTACAAACACCAAAACAGCAAACTTTACTGAAAACCATAAGTGTCTTTTTTATAGAAGAATTTATTGGAAATAAAAAAACTTCCCTGGGAGAGAAGTTTTTATACTTTAAGTTTTCAATGGATACAGTGTAAAATATTAAGGGCACACTTAATATTTAAAACTCAACAATTGGTGTGTTTCAACAGTTTAAAAAACAGGTGATTACACCGATAACAATAATTGGTAATAATATAATTTCCCACCTTGATAGGTGTTTAAAAAATATATTCTTTTTAAATAGTTTGTTATTCATGCATACAAAATTATAGAATACTAATATTATATACAATACGTAGATCTACGTATATTTTTTTAATTGTGTTTTGGGTGTAAGTTGTTGTTTATTAGGGTTTTAATTTGTTTTTATCTGTTCCAGAAGTATTTTTATTTGTGTGGGTATTACGTAATTAAATGCTTAACTCTAAGCCATCGTAAATAAAAGAATAAACCAAAGACTAAGTAATACGAAATTTTAGAAGTATCGTCTGGTAAAAACAGTAAATAAACGCTAATAGCAATAAGGCCACAACTAATAATAAGTAGTTTGTATAATTTTTTAGAAGGTCTAAAATAATTGGCTATAAATATGGGAATCATAACTACAATAGCTGGAATAAGTAGGTAATTGTTACTTATAAAGCCCCAAATAAAGGTGATAAATAAAAAATAGAAATAAAAGATAATATAATAGTGTAGCATTTTCATTTTAATGCCAAACAGGCTAATAGTATCATTTCTACTTTCAAAAACTGTGGAACCGTGAGGAAACATAATAGAGTCAAAAAAACTAGACATATAGTGGATTAATTATAAAACGATTTATCAAATATAAATATGTCTGTAATATTAGGAGAACAATTATAGTATAAAAAGTGCTGTTTAAATGTTTCTTTTTAAAGGTACCGTTCTACTTAATGTATGTTTCATTTAAAGAGCACTTTGTAATAGTATTGGTAATAGCACATTACTAATTGATTAATAACAATACAAATAACTAAAATTTATGTTTTACTTACTAGAGGATTATGCCTATTAAAAAAAGGGGAAAACACCCTTTTAGGTTTACCATCCCAAGTAATAATCTTTAGGAATCCATTTTGGGCGTTTTAAACCAAAGAAATCCTCAAGCATGTTTTCTGCCACACAAAACGCACCTTCTACCCATCCTTGTTGATCGGAGTAGGCTTCTCCACAGATGTATATGGATTCTGCATGATCTGGATTTCGCATATATTCCATAATTTCTTTTACATCGTAATTGGCTTTCCATGCATGATAACCACCTCCATATGGATCTTCACACCAGTCTTTATACCAAGTAACATAAGGTTCTGGAATACTTCGTCTACCATGTAATTCTTTTACTTGATACATGGCTTCTCTTACCATAACTTCTGTGGCTTGATTAGATAGTAAGTCGTTACTAAATCTAGCATTTTTAAGTCTTTTAGTTGCTTTAGGTGTAAAGAGTTTTCTAGTATTACCTCCTTTTCTTCTGGAGTTAGCCAAAGCTTGCCAGAAGGTAACGGTGCGCATATCGTTATAACTACCAAGAAATAATGAGTGACTGTTATCTGGGTCTGTACCAAAATAATAACATTGACGCATTGGCAAATCGGTAATAGAATGGCCAGATAAAGTGCCAAAATCGTCTACCCACCATGGATATTCAAAGCCCATTAAAATTTTTAGAGAGGGTTCTTTAATAACCGAGGCCATATTTTTTTGTAATACGGTTTTTGTGTCTTGATTAAAAAAGAAATTGTTTTGATCTAGTAACTCTAAAGAACGTCTAGGCATTGCTAAAACGATTTTATTAGCTTCTAGTGTCCAATTGGTTTGCGAAGCTTCATTAAAAAACTCTAATATATATTTATAGTTACCAGATGTTTGCTTGCTAAAGGTTACTAAACGATTTTCCATCCAAATGTTTGCTCCAGACTGTTTTAAATAAGCATTTGCAAGGGCATAAGCTATTAAATCGTAACCGCCTTCTATGGTTTTATATATAGATCCTGCATTAGAAAAATCGCCTACCATATATGGGAATGCTTCAGCCGCATTCCAATTTATTGTATTGGAGTAGTAGCCACCACCTTCTGCAAGAAAGGTATAGCCTTCTTCTGAAACTTGATCTTTTATTAAATTCCAAAACCCAATATCGTTAACCTTCATACCATTGTATGGACCTTCAAAATGATATGTTAAGTTTGGTTTAATATCGTTCCATTGCTCTCTAGTAATTTTAAAGGTATACTCATATTGAGATGGGTTTTCAATTAAGCCTCCATATTTTCCCATAAACCACGGGTCGTTAGCCAATACATTGTATATTAATTTGTTGAATAGCTGATCGGCACTATAACCAATATCATCTTCATTTAAAAAATAACGAGTTACAAGTTTTTCACCTTTACTTTGGGCTTCTGTCCAAGCATTCATGCGTACACGTTCTTTTCTAAAGTATCCAAATAAATCTGCATTATTCCCCATTGGGAACTCAATGTCTTTTAACTCGTCTTTAAAAACGTTTTCTATAAGTGCTGTAACAATTTTTTGAGAAGTCATATAACGCATACCACCAAGTTCTCCTGTAATGGACATACCTGGTAATTCTACCGATTCTAAACGACCTCCAATACGATTGCTCATTTCGAATATTTGTACTTGATTGGCATCTATAGGGGTATTGGCATCGTTGGTTAAACGATAAGCTGTATACAATCCAGAAACACCTGCACCAATTATTGCAGTATCTATAGCTTTATTTGTAGGGACATTATGCTGTAATTTTAATTTTTTTAAACTCATAAGTATTGTTAGTTAGAAGGTAAATAATCAATTTTAAAATGCGAAATATCGTATTCTGTTCTATCTGTAAGAACTAAATCGGATAATATTTTTCCTAATAATGGTACAAATTTAGCAGCCCAACCACCAGTGTAAAGTATAATGTTTTGATTATTATTAACGCTGTTTGGAAGCGTATCTAGTAATAACTCTTTATCATTATTACTTAAGGTGATTAAACAGGTTCCTGTAAATTGAGAATTGGTATCTAAGCCCACCATATGGTCTTTTATCCAAGCTTCGTTATACCCTAAGCTTTTTTCACTAGGTTTACTACTACGTTGAGAGGGATCTTTAATAATACAATCTGGAATGTCTGGAGCTACTCTAATATAACCAGGATGTACCCAATTTACCTCTGGAAAACCATAAAACAAACTAGTGTCTTGTGGTTTTTGAAACACAAACCAGGTTGGTAATGTTATGTCTTCTGTTTTTTTATAATAAGCTGAAGACATTTCCCAAATATCTATATCTACAGATAGGTTGAAGAATTTTAAAATATCGTTTACATAAGCACCAGGCGTTAAAACTAATTTTTCGGTAATAATATCTTCTCCATTTATCGAAACTATAATAGAACCATCCTCTAAAGATTGAATATTAGTAACTGGGGCATTTGCTCTTAATTCTACATTTCTGGCTGCATCACAGATGTTATAAAGTGCTTTTTGAGTGGCATCAAAATTAATGATCCCACCATCACTTTGAAAGAACCCATTATATTTTTTAGGAATATCTTTAAAAGGAAATTGTTCTTCAATTTGTTTTGCCGTTAGTGGTGTATATGGAATATTTAACTCGTCCATAACATCCATAGACGCTTGTATACCGCCTTCTTGAGAGCTTAGTGCGGGATCCCCAAACCATAATGAGCCAACTCTACCAATTAACTCTTCGTTTGTGGTTTCTTGTAAGGCATCCCAATACCTTATGGATTCTAAAGCTAATTCTGCCATATATTTTTGAGCATATTGTACTCTAAATTGTCTAGATAAGCCAGCAGAGCTTCCTTTTTGATTAATAAAGTTATACTGCTCTAAAACTAGTGTGTTTTTATCCGATTTAGATAATTCTGCGGCTGTAGCTAAACCCATTGGTCCACCACCAATAACGATAACATCATAGTTTTTCATATCTTAAGTAGTTAGTTTAAATAGAAATTAATAGGTGTCTAAGTTCGTGAAGATTGTTATGGGATTTATGCGTAGAATTACCTGTTTTTATTAATAAGAATAGTAATATTGCTGCTAGATATTTGATAAGAGATGTCTAATATCGTCTATAATTATAAATACTTAAGAATAGGGCTTATGAAAAACGTAATATTTACTTTCATGTTTTTGTCATCACTTTTTTGTTTTGGACAAAAAAATAATTGTGAATCTGTTAGAGTAGGAGTGTTTAAAATTGATGTTGGTGAAAGCCCCGTTCAAGTAATAACACGTAACGATAAATACCAATTTGAAGAAATAAAGGAATTTGATTATAAAGCTCGATTTGAAATTAATTGGATTGACGATTGCACCTATGAATTACTTAATAAAAAAGTATTACAAGGTAATCTCCCTATGGAGATACCGAAAGATTTGATAGTTAGAATTAAAATATTAAACGTAGAAGACGATACAGTTACGGTACGCTGTTCCTCAAACCTAACAGATTTTGTAGCTGATTTAAAAATGGATATAATTAGTAGAGAATAGAATCTATTTAATAAGTTATTAATTAACGATCACTTGGGTTTTTTAAGTTTTGTTCTTTTGAAGGATCGTTAGTAAACGAATACACAAATTGCCTTAAAAACCCTTTAGGGAACTTTATATCGCCTAATCCAGTGCCTTCTGGCCATGTATTGCCCATTGGGTAATAAGTGCCAAAAATCATGTCTATAAAAGGGAAATGGATTGCGAAATTTTTATCGTAGGCTTTAGGATCGTCTGAGTGATGCCAATGATGGTATTGTGGTGTTACAAAAACATATTTTAAAAATCCAAAATTAATAAGTGTATTTGAATGTGCTAAAACGGCTTGAAAAGAGACTATAACAATGTAGGTTAAAAATACCGAACTACTAAAACCACAAACATAAATAGGAATAAAAGAGAATGCTCTTACCACTATTAAATCTAAAAAGTGTGTTCTAGAGCCAGCTAACCAATCTAAATGCTTTGTTGAGTGGTGTACTGCATGAAATCGCCATAAATACGGAATTTTATGAAAGAAATAGTGTGCTGTGTATTGAAACAAATCGGAAACCAATAAAGCAACAAATAATTGTGGAATAAAAGGTATAGATTGTATAGTGTTTTGAAACCCTTCTAATCCAATATTCTTAAAAGCAAAAACAGCAGGGATTTGTATTATAACTCCTGTAACCTGAATTAATAAATGGCTAATAATAAAATAGACTAAATCGGTACGCCACTCGCTATGAAACTTAGATTGATTTAACCGTTTGGGTAAAAATAATTCTATAGGAATAAAAACAATAGCAGAAACTAGAATGTCTATTAATAGCCAGTCTAAGCCTATAGTTACAGATTGATTTTCTATGCCAGCAGTTTCTGGTAAAGCAGAACCTAAAAATATTGTAGCTGTTATAATTAAAGTAGCTATAAATCCGTATCTCTTTTTTTTACTTAAAATAAAACTGGTAAAGGCAAAGATGAACGATAGAATTAAAACGCCTAAAATGGACCATTTTACAATTTGAGGATCATAAATAGCTCTAAAATCTTCGGTGGTAAATAATTCAGGGAAATAGGCACAAATAACAAAACCTAAAGAAATAATGGCTAAAAAAATAGAGAGATAACCGCTTATTTTACCTTCTCCAATTTGTAAACGTTTTTTTTCTTGCATGTGTTAGCTTTAAATTAAAAATGCCGATCCTTTTAATTATTAAAAGGATCGGCATTTAATATAGTAATTATTATTTTACTCTTCTTCTCCGGTTTTGTCTACAACAATACGCTCGTCTCGATTTGCTACTTCCCATGCCGTATAGAAAACTAAACGTGTTCTGTTTTCTAATAAATCGTATTCAATTTTATCTGGTGTATCACCTGGTTGGTGATAATCGTCATGAGTTCCGTTAAAATAGAAAATTACAGGAATATTGTTTTTTGCAAAATTATAGTGGTCAGATCTGTAGTAAAAACGATTTGGATCGTCTTTTTTATTAAATGTATAATCTAATTCTACATTCATATACTTTTGGTTCATTGCTTCAGATATGTTGTGTAAATCTGTACTTAATTTATCACTTCCTATTAAGTAAATGTAGTTACGATCTCCTTCTTTACGTTTAGGGTCTGTACGTCCAATCATATCTATATTTAAGTTAGCAACTGTATTTGCTAATGGAAATATAGGGTCGTTATCTGTGTAGTGACGAGAGCCTAATAATCCTTTTTCTTCACCTGTAACGTTTAAGAATAAAATAGAACGTTTAGGTCCGTTACCGTCTTTTACTGCTTTAGCAAAGGCTTCAGCAATTTCTACTACAGCAACAGTACCAGAGCCATCGTCATCTGCACCGTTATAAACTTCCCCATTTTTAACACCTTCATGATCTAAATGCGCAGAAATAACAATAACTTCATCAGGTTTTTCAGAACCTTTAATGTAAGCTGCTACGTTTTCAGATGAAATAGACTTAGATTTCTTTTTAAAATCTAAAGTTATTGGAGTATTAATAACTTTTGGTGTATCATTAGTATCTATATCACTAATTAAGTCTTTTGCAAAATCTTCATTTATTAGTAAATAGTACATGCTATCACTTTTTCCTACTAGAGACATTCTTCCGCTAGACGTACCAAAACGCATTTTAGCCATAGGGAAAACTCTAGGGTAGTGAAATAAAACAGCTACAGCTCCTTTCTCCATAGCGATGTCTCTTTTTAATGCAAATTGTTGTCTAAAGTTAGACCATTTAGAATCGCCAGTTTCTCCCGAGATTAGATTAGTTCCATCTTCATTTTTAGGTTCTCCATCTTTTATAACAACTATTTTTCCTTTTACATCGATGTTAGTATAGTTAGAATATTTATCGTCTTCTATACCATAACTAGCATATACATAATCTTTAGCAGATAATGTGCCCGTTTCACCACCACCAACAGATACTATATGGTTTGTTGCTGTAAATGTTTTATTATTTGCGGTAATAGTAACCTCTGGAGGAGACATTACTTCTAATGGAACATCTTGGAAATAGTTTCCGTCTTTTTTTGCTGCAGGAACACCATATTTAATGTAGTGATTTTTTAAAAAATCTACAGCCATTTTTTGCCCAGGTTCTCCAGTTTCTCTTCCTTGAAACTCGTCTGAAGCATATTTATATAATGCTGTTTTAAGATCTTCTTGTGTAATTGTGTTTGCATAAACCGTAGGATCTGCAATGGCTTTTTTGCTAGCAGTTTTATTTGATGTGCCACAGGCAGCAACAACTAATGCTAAAGCAAAAAGAGATAATCCTTTTTTCATAAATTTAATGTCATTTTTTTAAGTGGTATCTATTGTATTGATATTGTTAACAACAAAAGATAACATCAATAATTATCATTTTTAGATAATTAATCTTTGGTATTAATTAGTAAATATGGTTGTTGTAAAAATACAAGAAAATAAGTGGTTCAGTAGTTTTGTTTAACACTTTTTAACACCTTAAAGCGCTACATTATGTATAGGTCTGTTTTCTTGATTTGCCAACTGCCATGCAGTAGCAAAAATAAGTTGTGTACGCTTTTGTAGTAAATTATAGTTTATTTTATCTGGAGTATCTGTAGGCTTATGGTAATCATTGTGTTCTCCATTAAAATAAAAAATAACAGGAATATCTTGTTGCGCAAAGTTATAATGGTCGGATCTGTAGTAATAATGATTAGGATCGTCTTCCGCATTATAGGTGTAATCTAATTCTAGATTATAAAAAGTCTTATTTACTTTTTCTGAAATGTAATGAAGTTCTTTACTAATACGATCTGAACCTATAAGGTATATATAATCTGGGGTATTACTGTGTTTTTTGTCTATACGACCAATCATGTCTATATTTAAATTGGCTATAGTGTTTTCTAATGGGAAAGCAGGATTTTCAATGTAATAATTGGAGCCGTATAAACCTATTTCTTCTGCGGTTAAATGTAAAAACAGAATGCTTCTTTTTGGTCTATAACCATCTCGTTCTGCTAATTTAAAGGCTTGTGCTATTTCTAAAATAGCCATTGATCCAGAGCCATTATCGTCTGCTCCAAAATGAATGGTGTCATTTTTAACTCCTAAATGATCTAAGTGCCCAGAGATTATAAGTAATTCTTCAGGTTTTTCTGAGCCTTTAATGTAGGCTAATACGTTTTCTGATTTTCCTGTGCCTTCAGGAAGAAATTGAGAAGGAACATGTTGAAAATAGGACGAAGTTAGGGCAGGAGAGATGTGCTCTTTTTCGTAATATGCTTTTAAAAAACGAGTAGCTTTTCGTTGCCCTTCTTGTCCAGTTTTTCTACCTTCAAAATCTTTAGACGCAAATTGGTATAAGTTTTCTTTTAACTCTTTTGCAGTAATAGTATTTGCATATTTAGCAATTAAGATACTATCGTTTATAGTAATACTATTTTTTAGGTTTTTAATTTTTGTACTATACTTAGTTGTTGCACAAGAACCAACTAGCGCAAAAGCGGAAAGTATTAAAAAAGATTTCATTTATTGTTGTGTCTTCAGTTAGGGATAATATACTATTACAGTAGTTATATTTAACCAAAGATATAAAATCGTTTTAAATAGTATTCTTGTATAAAGGTTAATGTTTAATAAAAAACATAATTTTATTGTATTAACCTTTATACAAGGGGGACTCTATAAATTTATTCTTCAATGTCTATGTCCTCTAGTTCTTCGTCTAACTCTTCTATAGAATTTTCTAAAGATTCTTCTTCTCGTTTCTCTAACTGCTCTATATCTCCAACTTCATTAGTTTCAAAAATAGTTTTGTAGGTTGCTAGAGACAAAGCTGTAATACTAAATAGAAATATAAGTTGTACTGTATGTTTAGATGCGCTTTCTTTTTTAGATTTCCAAAAGGCCAACAATCCAAAAATAAAAGATAATGCCGCAGGAATAAAGGCTATTTTAAATGTAGGTAATACAGATAATACAACAGCTAAAGCTCCAGTAATAAGCCCTAAAATGATAAATAGTTTTTTCATTAGTTTATGTTATTTTCTAATAAGTATTAGTTTTTTAGTCCAGTTGCCGATTTTATTTTTAATTCTCCATTACCTATAGCTACTTTAAATTTTGCAAATACAGGTATTTTGTTTTCATCTGCTGTTAACCATAAAAAGTTGCTATTACTACCTTTTAAAACATTATTAGCAACTCCTATTTTTAGTTTATAACATTCTTTACGGCCAATTGCTGTATTAATGGTTTCTTTTTTTACATAGGTAAAAGAGAACTTTGTTTCTTTATTATCAAATAATACAGTAAACGTATCACTAGCTCCTACAGGCGCTTTTTTAATATCTAAAGTTCTTAAATAATAAATAGTAGAGACTATATCTCTTGTTCCTGAGTTTATTTTTATGGTATTATTACGATCCCAAAAACCAGACTCGAAGTTTTTACTCTTTTTACGAATTAAACTTTTTACAGTTTTACTTTTATGTTTAAAATTATATTTTACGTATTTATAATAGCCACCTTCACTAATCTCTCTCTTGTATAGATACGGTGTTACTGTTTTTGGATTAACAAAGCTTTCATATAAATCTCTAACTTTAAAGAAATTATCCCATTTTTTGTAAGTTGTTGCAGCACATTTTAAGTGTAATAATGTACCACTTTTGGTTTTTACATTATTCGCTTCCATACTTACCTGTGCTATATCTGTCATTAAGCCAGACATATTGTATGATGCAGTAAAAACTAATTTTTCTCCAGATTGGAAAGTTTTGTTTTGGGCACCAACTATAAATACAACACTGAATAATAATATTGAAAAAAGTGACTTCATAATTTATATTTAAGTTATCAAAGATAAGAATACAAACATTAATTATGCCGAAGTATTGTGTTGCGTAAAATAAAATTTATAATGACGCTTGTTTAATGTTTTAAGCTCTATTGAATTAATTAAAATTAAGAATAAAAAAAACCGTAAGTAAATTTACTTACGGTTTATATTTGTTAATGCAATAGATGCATTATATATATTATTAATTAGCTAAAATTAATTTTTGTACATGTTTTCCCGTATACAAAAGTTAATACAGCTTGTACAGCTTCGTCTGGAGTTGTGGCAGTACCTATTTTACGACTTCCATCTAATACGTCTCCATTATCTGTCCAAGTAAACGTTTTATCGTTATTACCTCTGTTAACAATAGTACGCTTACCATCTTTAATACTTACTCTGTATGATTTATACTCTCTTTCGTATTTTACACCAGCAGGGTAGTATGTTTCTGCATTAAAAAATGATTTCCCTTTAGAGAATAAGTAGCAAACGCAGTTCCCAATTTCGCTTTCTTCAGATACTCTAACAGTGTTATTTTGTGTTATTTTCCATTCCTCTTGAGATTTTGTTGCAACTATATTCATTAAAATAGTTCCTTTCTCAGCTACTTTTCCATCAATTTTAGATTCAAAATTAATTAAAGCAGATACTGTACCTGAAGTTTCTTTTTGAGACTCGTATACAGTCTTGTCTAAGGACATTGTAAAGTTGTAATTGTGGTTTTTAATGTCTTCAGCGATTTGTTCTGCAAATTGACCATAAGTCGTTGATGTTCTGTGTAAAGCACCAGTTAATCCAATATATGCTGTGTTATTTTGATAGTTTTTATCTAATAACATCATAATGTTATCTGGATTTTGGTCTACTTCTAAATTATTAGTAGCTTGAATGTACGTTTTTAATAATTGCGTAACAGGTTTATCTTGTGCGAATCCAGAAATAAAAGATAAAAGGGCAATTGACATTACTAATTTGAACAAGGTAGGTTTTCTCATAAGGGAGTAATTAGTTTTTATAATTAAAGTTAAGTTTTTTATTAATGATGGCTAATATATGAAAAAGAACAATATATAAAGACTTGATTTTAACAAATCTTTAAGAACGCTTGTTAACCCTTTATTTTACTGATGTTTTAAACAATTACAAATCATTTTTATATTGCATAATTATCATTTTTTTATACTTTTTATGATTTCTTTTTTTATAATAAAGGGTGTTTTGCCTCTTGGATGATTTTGTGTAATTGTCTAATTTTAAGTATTAAAAAATACTAGTTATTGGGTATCGTTTTACATTATATCTCAATCGTATTATTGAACCATAAAAAATTAAAGCTATTAATCATTAAAAAAGACACAAATCATGCTACATTCTTGTTTTAAATTTAATAGAGTAATTCTGTTACTCTGTATAGTATTTCTATTGCAATCCTGTTATTCTATTCGCTTAATGAATACAGAAGGAGAACGACAACCAGATCCAGTAAGTGAACGAGATGATGATTACCGTAATGTTAGTGTTGTAGAAATGGATACAACATTAACTATTAAAGCAACAACAAGTATTCCAACATTTTTAATAAAGAAAATACCAAAATGTAAATCTGGTCAATTACATACAGTGGAGTACAGGAATACTTTTGGAGGGGTGTTACTTAGCGCAGTTACATTGGGTAGAAAACGAAGAATGAAAATAAAATATGTTTGTGTTAAACCTTCTAATTAAACTATTATGGCAACTACAATAACACACCCAAAGACATCATGGGACACTTTACATAATAATGGCCCTTTTCCTTTAAAAACATTGTATGTTACTGAATTAGCAGGAGATGGAAATATTCCTGTAAAAATTGACAGATATAATGATGCTACTAAAGAAATGCAACGATTACTAAAAGAAACAGCTAATAGTGGTGAAGGTTTTAGAGCTTATGGTTCTCGTTGGTCTATGAATAATATAGCACATCATAAAGATAGAATGCATTTTAATGGTTTTATGAATATTCATTTGCCAATTGCAGCAACAGACTGTCATGCTAATACCAGTTTTGATGCTTCTAATTTGTTTTTATTTGAGTGTGGTAATACTATAAAAGAAATATCAAAACAATTATCGTCTCATGGTAAATCGTTAAAAACAACTGGAGCAAGTAATGGACAAACCATAGCTGGCTGTATTTCTACAGGCGTTCATGGAGCTGCATTAGATGTAGGATCTGTTCAAGATTATGTAGTAGGTTTAAATATAATTACTGGACCTAATTCAGAAGACAATGTGTATTTAGAACGCCATACAGAACCAGCTTTAAATAATGCTTTTGCTGCAAAATTAAATGCAAGAGTAATTCGTAATGATAAATTATTTAATGCCGCATTAGTTAGTTTGGGGTCTTACGGGTTTATTCATGGTGTCGTTATAGAGGCAGAACCACGTTTTTTATTAAAGCGTTATGTGAAAAAGATTGATAAAAATGTAGCTTTAAAGTTGGCAAAAACAATGGATTTTAAAAATTCTACATTTAAAATTCCTGAAGAAACTGATGCGCAAGGTAATGGCAATAGACCTTATCATTATAAAATATTTGTAAACCAGTATAATGATGATTCGGAGTATGTTGTAGAATTAATGTATAAGAAACCTTATGTTGTGCCCTATGAAGATCCATTTCCAATAATTAAGGAGTCTTTGTATCGCGATTTAATTTACGTATTTGTAAAAATAGCAGAAAAGTTTCCTAAACGAATTCCATGGTTGGTTAGACGTTTACGAAAAACAATACTTCCAACTGTAAATGAAGAATTAATAGGGACAGTACCAGAGATTTTTTGGGATGCACCATACCAAGGCCCAGCATTTGCTTGTGCTTTTGGTATTGACCATACAAATGCACCAAAAGCAATGAAAGTATTAGGAGATTTAACAGTAAATGAAGGACCAATACCTGGTATTTTCGCTATGCGATTTGTAAAACAATCTAAAGCTACTTTAGCTTTTACAAAGTTTCCTATAACGTGTATGATAGAAATAGATGGTGTACTTTGGAAAAAAACAAAGCGTATTATGAGTATTACAGAGTTTTCTAGGCGTATGATAGAAGTATTAAAACAGCACAATATACCTTTTACAATACATTGGGGAAAAACTAGCGACTGGGCTTTTCCTAATCTAGTAAACGATATGTATGATGATGCATCAATAAAAGAATGGAAAAACTTTCGTAATGGTTTATTGTCTCCAGCAATGTCAAAAATATTTTCTAATGACTTTTTAGAAACTGTTGGTTTAAATACAAAAGATTTGGATAATTCGGATGACTGGATAGTATCTTTATAATTTTTTTTGTTTAAAAGCGAGTATTTGTATAAACATAAAAGAGGTTATTTTTTATAAGTAACCTCTTTATATTAACTATTGGGTAATTTAGATTGCATCATGAATTTCTTCTAATCTATTCATGATTTTTAAAATATAACCGTCATCAAATAATTGTTTTAAATGACCTTGAACAAAACGATTTGTTCTTATATGTTAGTCATTAATTTACGTAATGTTTCTAAATCAGCTTTTTCAATATAGTTTTAGTCATTTAAGAAATCTCCTTGATATAATTCTAAAGAATATTTTGTTGTACTGTAGTAGATGTCAACGGAATCTAATAATGTCATAAAGGTTTATTTTTAATTATTGATTAAACAGAGTAATTACATAAAATAACAGTTGACTTTTTTATTTCAAATAATATAAATATTGAAGGGAAGTATAAGCGAAAAGTCAATATACTATTTATATATAATTAATATATAAGAGTTTATACGTGTTTTTTGTAAGGTGAAACATATAAAAATATGCTGTAAATTATAATCGATTAATTAGTTTTCCGTATTTTTAAAAGACTTAAATACGCTTTAATCAATGAACCAAAACGATGCAGGAGTTACTATGGCAATTGGTAACTCACCAACTAATTATGATATGGCCTTTGCGCCTGTAAATATTCAAGGAGCTTTAGGAAGATTAAATCTACAGGTGCTATCAGCTTATGGGTATTCTAAAACAAAAGAACTAAATAGGAAAAATTTAAGTAAAGGGTATCATTTATTAGAACACAAAGGATTAAAGCCAATACTATTTGTTGTTACAGTTGGTCAGAAGAATACTAAAAATAACTTAACCAATAACTTTATAAGTGCCTTAGAGAATAATGTAGAAGTATTAGAAGGAAAACGTATTTGGGTGCCACTAATGGGAACTGGAGAAGGGAAGTTAACATATAAAGAAAGTTATGAAATTATTGTAAATATACTGCGTAAGTTTTCGTTTAACACCAATTTTGTTATTTCATTACCAGAAAATAAAGAAGGAGTAGAGTTTTACAATTCGTTAAGGGAACAGAATGAAAAAGACCTTTTAGGCTCTACTATTGAAGCCAAATCTCCTGCTCAAAAAGGGATATATAAACATGAACCTAAGCTAGATTTAAAGTCTAAAACAAACAAAAAAGCATTAGACGACTTGTTAAAAAAAGACACACCTATAGCAGCGAAGCATAATTTAGAACCTTTTATTAAACGCTGGTTTTTTCTTGCAGGCCATTTTTGGAGAAAAGATGACCAAATGCCCCGATTTATTAACGATAGTGTCTGGGAGAATGGACATACAGATAACGATGTCACAGCGGTTAATTCTATAAGAGAAGGAGATGTTGTCTTTTTAAAGTCTACTTATGCTCAAAATGGAATAAGTTATTTAAGATTAAAAGCTGTAGGTATTGTTAAAGAAAATACTAAAGACGGACATAACTTAAGAGTTAATTGGCACAAATTTGATGGTCATATTAATATTGAAAATTTAGGTAAGTACAGAAGGACTTTTGCAAGAGTAATGCCAGATGATGTAACAACAGTATTAAATAATATTCTAGATGATTCTCCAGAATTAAATAGCATTTTAGAACAATTAGAAGCAATAGAAATAAAACCAATATTAAAAGAGAAAGAAGATAGTGTAGATAAAAGTATTACCGAAAAGGTTGTAAATATTACGAGAATAGCAGGTTTAGTAAGTGATGCTGACTCTGGAGAAGATTATTTAGAGATAGCCCAAGATGTTAATGCTTTTGCACGTGTAATATCTGCTAAAAGCTTTATACCACCTTTAGCCATTGCTTTATTAGGAAAATGGGGGTCGGGGAAGAGTTTCTTTATGCGAAAACTAAAGGAACAAATTCAAGAATACTCTAATGATGATGAGCAAACAGCATATTGTACTGGTATAGCACATGTACATTTTAATGCTTGGTCTTATGTAGACTCTAATTTGTGGGCAGGTATAATTACTAAAATATTTGAAGGCTTACAAGAGTATATTAGTAACCAAAGTAAAGCAGATGCCGAAAAAAAAGAGATTGAAAAAATGTTATTGGAAAAACTAAGTTCTAGTAAACAACATTTTCAAGAGTTAGAACAGCGTAAGGTTGATATAAATAGTAAAATAGAGAGTTTAAAAGATAAAAAAAGCGAATCGGAAGAATTATTAGAAGCCAAAATAAAAGACATTAAAAATAAGTCTATAAAGAAGCTATTTAACAAAATAGACAATGAATTTAAAGTTGAAGATAAAGTAAAAGCGGCTTTAGTTGCTAATAATTCTTTTAACCAATCTACAAGAGAGTTTAGTAACATAATACCAAAGAAATATTGGAAAAGCCCACAAGAACTCTATGATAAATCTAAAACAGGAATAACTTTTCTAAAGATATTTTTCGGAAAATCGGTTTGGAAAAATAACCTATTTTGGTTCTCTATAATTTTAATAATAGTATTAGGAGTTCCTATTGTTACATTATTTACAGAACTTAAAATTGAACGGTTCGATTTTGAAATAAATCCTCAATATTGGGTTGCACTATCTTTAATAGGAACTATATTACTTAGAGGATATAAAACAGCGAGACATTTACAACCTTTAATTGCTTCGTTTTGGAAACTAAAAGAAGATTATAAACTAGAAAAAGAAAATGCATTGTTTAAATTTAAACAAGAAGAAAAAGCAATAGCTTTTCAAATCGAAAATTATAAGCAAACTATAAAAGATTTTAGTGTTAAAATAGGAGAAGCAGAAGTCCAGAAAAAAGATATAGAGTATCGCTTAGAAAACACACGTACTACAGAAGCACTGTTTAATTTTATAGAAAATCGATCTACTAGCGATGATTATAAAAAGCATTTAGGAATAGTCTCTGTAATACGAAAGGATTTCGAAATTTTAAGCGATCTTTTCACCGATCATAACACAGAGGTTGGTGAAGTTAAGGTAAAAGAAACTTACGAGGCTTTTAGGAGTAAGTTTCAGAGACCTTTAGAGCGAATTATACTTTACATTGATGATTTAGATCGTTGTACAGATGATCGTGTTATACAAGTACTAGAGGCTGTAAATTTATTAATGGCGTATCCTTTGTTTGTAGTAGTGGTAGGGGTAGATCCACGTTGGGTAAAAAATGCATTGATTAAAAAACACGAGTTACAGTTTGGAGGTAACCTAGCTGCATCAAATGCTATTGATAGAGTAGAACCATCAGGGTATTTAGAAAAAATATTTCAAATCCCATTTCATTTACAAGAAGCTACGGATGATAGTGTAAAATTTATGTTGAAAACGTTAGCAGAATCTCATCCAGATATAGAAGAGTCTGAAAATACGGATAGTACAACTGTAGATTATTCGAAAATTGAAGGGGATGGAAAAGGAGGAGAAATAGTTAAATCTGAAGACGATATAAAATTGCCTCAAGGCAAAGAAGGAAGAATAGTACCGTTACCTAAAGCTATAGAAACTAAAGAAGAGGTTATAGCTTCATTAAAATTTACAATAAAAGAAGTAGAGTTAATACAAGAACTCTCTAAAGTATTAGGAGCAAACCCAAGAACCCTAAAAAGGTTTGTAAATATCTTTAGAATAATAAAAGCACATAAAGGTTTCAATTATTCTGAAAACACAAGGGATGAAGAGTTGTTGGCTATTATATTTTTAATAGCATTACCAATTGGGAAATATAAATGTTTAGCTAAACCGTTTGAAAGCTTTGTAAATATAGAAGTAAATAGTAATACGTTGAAAGATTTCTTAGAAGATACACTAGGAAGTAATGAAGAAAGAGAAGCTAAAAATAAAATACAGAATATATTTAATAATAATAACACTAAGAAGTTATTAGGTATAGATAAAATAGTATTTAAAAAGTACAATACATTTATAAAACGCTTTACTTTTAATGGAGTGTAATTGAAATAAACAAAACTCTCAATTAGAGAGTCTTGTTTATTGTATAAAATAAAAAAAAGCTTAATTAAACATATTGTATTGTGTAATTTCTGCTTCCGTCATCCAATGAATATTATCGGCAGAAGCAGCGTTAATAGTATAAAAATAGAAATCACTTGACCACTGTGCAGAATAACCTAAATCTTCATAATACTTAATGTTAGGCCTATGCTCATTACTATCCATAGGATAGTCTGTAGCTTCATTTCCATCACTGTCTGACCAAGAGTGTACGCCTAATTTTGCATTAGTACCTCTTGTTCTTGTAATTCCTGCTAAAAAGAAATCTACACCACCAGAAGCAATTAATCCATTATCTAGAATATGTGTTTTTATATTTTTTTGCCTTAATTTAACTCCTACTTGAAAATTTATTTCGTCGTCGTTAGAGCCAGGGACTTCCTGCATATTAATTAAGTTAATATTTGGGTATCCTTGTAACATGTTATTAAAATCTTGTAAAGTTCTACTCTTTATTTCTCCGTTCATTAAAACAGTAATATAAATGAACGCAGATGTAAAAGGGGCATACGCTCAGTTAGATAAATCTTGGAAAGCTTTTGTACATAAAGGTAAATCTATGACAAGAAAGCAAGTTAAAGCTGTGTTAGAACACGCTATTAGTAAAGGTTATGAAACGACCTCTGATATTCCAGATATTGAAATAGACCAAATATTAATCAAACAGTAGGTAAAATGAATCTCACAAATGGTAGCTTATTTAGTGGAGCCGGTGGTTTTGAATTAGGTGCTACATGGCAAGGAATAAAAACCATTTGGAATTGTGAGATTGTTGAAGCAAGAAGAAAATTATTAAAAAAACGATTCCCTAATGCAAAGCAATATACAGACATCACTAAACTTACAAATCCAGGATATACAGATATCATCTGTGGAGGATTCCCATGTCAAGACATTTCCATCGCTCAGCAAACTAATGGAGGAGCAAAAGGAATTAAGGGAGATAGATCTGGGTTATGGTCTGAAATGTTTAGGATATGTAGGACGGTTAAACCTAGATACATACTCATTGAAAATAGCTCAATGCTCGCTACTAGAGGACTCGAACAAGTCTTATGCGACATTTCCAAAATCGGGTATTATGCAGAATGGAGAAGTTTACGAGGTTTCGACTTCGGATTGCTGGATAAAAGGGAGAGAATTTACATTATTGCCTACACCCAGCCGAAGCGATGCGCTAGTAATAATGAAATCACACAATGCTTTCGAGAAATATTACCGAAACGGACACCAGGACAAATTGCTTTATCAATGCCAATTAAACGGTATGGACGCAGAGACAACTTGCAGGGCATACGAATGGATAATGAGTTTTCCAGAGAACTGGACAAAGATAGAATAGAGGCAATGGGAAATGCTGTTAAACCAATCATTGCATCCTATTTGTATAAATGCATTAAGGAACATTATAAACTAACACAAAAACAGTAGTTAAATAAAAAAACACCCTACTGAATTTCAGGTGTTTTTGTGAAATAGGGGTTCCTCCCAAAACCTACTTTAATACAAAGAAAAGAGTTTTAAATATTAAATCGATAGGGAATTTCATTAGGATTTGTAAGGAATAATAAAGAAGTGCAAAAGTTAGTCCAGATAAAAAACAGTAGTATATGTCACAGGTTAGTAGAAGTACCTATCAAAAAGTAGTTGAAGAGAATAAACGATTGCTGAAAGACATTAAAACAATGGTGTATGGAGATATTCCTTCAATAATATTTTTAAAGGAAAAGTATCGTAAAAAGTTTCAATCAGAAAAGGATTTTAACCAAATGATGAAAAATATATCACAGATGTATATGGACAACAACCCTAATGATCCAATTGTAAAAAAAGTAAAAGAATTTAAACAAAAACAGTAGTATGCATAATAACACGTTACACCTAAACTTAAAAAGAAAATGGTTTGATATGATATTAAACGGAGAAAAAACCGAAGAGTATCGAGAAATTAAACCTTTTTGGGATAAACGTTTTTTTCATTTATTTCCTCAAATAATTAGAAACGAAGTTTTTTATCCTATAGTTGATACTATCACTTTTTCTAATGGGTATGCTAAAGATAGGCCTCAGTTCGTAATAGAATTTAAAGGGATAGAAAAAGATCTAGGTAAAACATTTTGGGGTGCTGAAATTGGTAAAAGATATTATGTTTTACAACTGGGTGAAATTATTCAAGTTGGAAGGCAAGGATTTCATTTTAAAGTAACCGATAAAATGTCAATAGAAGAAATAGTTGAATCACTAAACCTGTAGTTATGGCAGTAAAATACAAATTATACTTAGTGCATGAAAACGACACTTATTCAACTGAATTTTATTCTAAAAAAGAACTTGAAAGTTATAAAACAGATAAAGATGAGGATATAGATTTATTTGAGTGCGCTGAAAGAATGGTAAATAAATACAACAGACAAAAAGTGATTAGAGGGAATGAAACTGTTAAAAGGTACGCTTATAAACTTGAAAAAGTTTCAGTTATGAAAAATCCAACAATAAATATTAAAGTAGGCCAAATATGGCAAGTTGAAACAGATAGCTTTTTAACTTCTGGAAATGATGACAGGAAAAACGGAAGACAATTAAAGATTAATAAGTTTGAAAAAATAGAAATACGTTACCCTTTTGCTTGGCATTTTAGAACAGTTGGAAATGAATATTACCATGCATATACAGACATGATTTTAGAAAACTACAAATTATTTGGAGAAGTTAAACCTGAAATTAAAGACGATAATAAGGCTAATTTAGAAGAGATACTTCGTTTAAAATTATACAACAAAAAACAGAAGATACTATGAATTTGACTAAAGAAGAATTAGAAGCTATTAAGCAAGGTGATTTAGCATGGAAAGAACAACAGAGAAAAGATGCTATAAAGAACATTTTCACAAAGGAAGGAATTGATTACGAATTAGGAAACTACAATTTTTTTAAAAGATGTTTTTTATGGCTAAAAGCATTAATCTGTTTAATTACAAAAAGAACAAATGCAAGCTATTTAGATAAGAATTCCTTTTGCATCATTTCTTATAATGAAACTTATGATATGTGTGGCTCTAGTTGGCAAGCCTGTTGGATAAGTAGTGACTATTTCAAAGGATGGAATATTTGTATTGGAACAGACGGAACTTAAAACAGTAGTTAAAAAAAGCCGCAAGAGTTAACTCGCGGCAAAGCTATTATCAATTTCTTAAACCATCAATAGTTAGAAAAAGATTTTGCGAAGTTAATAATTAATGACTCATAATAAAAAACAGTAATAAAAATGAGCAAATAAATTAGTATTTATCTGCTCATTAAAATTTAATTTAAAGTATTAGATAGGTCCGTTAAAAGTAGCAGATTGAGAGCTTAAACACATAATATATAGTCCTGCAGCATCTTGGTAAGCTTGTTCTCTTATCATATAAGCAACAAGTCCTCCAGCATCAAAGGGGGTTCCAACAGCATCTGCCGCAGCATTCATTGCAGCTTCTTCAACCGAACAGCTAGAAAAAGTATTTAAACTAGTTTGATTTGTAGAAGTAGTTTGGTTTGTAGAAGTAAAAGAACAAAATAAAACAATACAAAAAGAAGTTAATAAAATTTTCATAATAAAAAATTTTGAATATCCGTTTTTAATCATAATCCAGTAATGCTAGCAATAATGAGTCTATCGAATAGTTTTTCTCCGAAGTATCTACGATTAAGCTTGTAAATAAATTCATTGAGATATA
>Ga0189290_100242_pt1 | contig 22033 bp, 16 predicted proteins | sample UW140minimetaG_FD_130318 | JGI IMG/M metagenome (GOLD analysis project Ga0189290, IMG submission 130318) | Marine microbial communities from the Costa Rica Dome - UW140 mini metaG | ecosystem: Environmental > Aquatic > Marine > Oceanic > Photic zone | place: Costa Rica: the Eastern Pacific...
GGACGGCAGCGATCAGGCAATCGAAGACGAGAGCAAAACAGAGATCTCCGTTTCCGCAACAGAGGTTGCGCCGACGGTGTCGGAAGCCGACTTGCAAACCGAAGCGCCAGAAGAGGGTGTGTCGCACGCGGGGGAGGAGGTAGAGTTACCTCTTACTGAAGACGCGGCTGAGCTTACAATAGCGCCAAGTTTTGACGTTGTGCGCGTGGATGCATCAGGCAACACGGTGGTGGCAGGTGCGGCGGCACCTGGGTCCATGTTAGGAATTTTACTGGACGGCACCGAAGTCGCTTTGGCGCCAGTGGACACCGCGGGGAAATTTGCCGCCATTCTGTCAATTGAACCCAGCGTGACGCCACGTGTATTAAGCCTTATCGAGCGGCGCGAAGATGGCGATGTGCCTTCAGACGCGACGGTGATCGTCGCTCCGATTGTGGCCGTTTCGGAAGTTATGGTTGCAGCTGAAGTGGCTGAAGCGGCAACAACAAACAATGTTTCTGGCCCAGAGATCGGGCAGGACAACCTAACACGGAAACCCGATACCTTTGCGGGTGAAGACGTGACAATGGACGGCGCAGATACATCGACTGAGAGTGGCACTCTTCAGGTGAGTAATGGGGCGCAATCTGCTGAAAAAAAATCGAAAAATGATGACGAAGTCGCCATCGGCAAGGCTCCTAAATCGGAAGTCAGTGAAGAAACTGTAGCAGTAGACCCGGCGCCAGAGTTGAAGACACCAGCAGTGATTGTGTCGGATTCCGACGGCGTGCGCGTGATCCAACCGGCCGCGTCTAAAGAAGCCACACCCGAGGTGCTGGCGGCGGTGTCTATTGACTCGATCAGCTACACCGATACTGGTGCGGTCATGGTGTCTGGCCGCGGTAGTTCGAATGCGTTTGTTCGTCTCTATCTGAACAACACCCTGGCTGCGACCACACAGATTGACGGCGCAGGCTTGTGGTCAACACAGTTGGACGACGTCGCTGGTGGCTTGTATGAATTGCGTGCGGACGAGGTCGACGAATCCGCCAGAGTCCTCTCTCGTGTGGTGACTCCGTTTAAGCGCGAGACACCGGAGACTGTTGCAAAAGCACGATCTCAAGCCGTTGCCCAAGCAGATTTGGACACGCAACGAACGGCGCCAGATGCAGTGAAAGCCCCGAAAACCGAAACCAACAGGGCTGCAGATGTCGACGCCGTTGCGACAGTTTCTGAGGCCAATCAGGCTGACGTGTCAGCGGACAAACCTGAAACACAAGCAGTACCCAGCCAGCAGGCGGCGGAGCCGGCAGAACCTGAAACTGAAGCCGCCGATTCCCTTGCTGAGCCGGCTGAAAAAACAGAGGTCGCAGAAGCGGAAACCACAGCAGCCCAGCCCGAAGCAAAGGAGGAGGCTGTCCAACCTGTCGCTGATCGGAAAGCTGAGGCTACGACTGAGCCGATGCAAAAAGACACGGCGTCCTCTGCGACGACGGACGCGCCAGACACAACAGTTGTTGTAGCCACCGCTCAGACTGAAACCTCTACGCAGTCGGCTTCAGAAGCCGTGCAATCGCCGGTGCGCATCGTCACCGTACAACCGGGCGCAACCCTCTGGGCGATTGCGCGGGACCGGTACGGCGAGGGCCAGTTGTACCTTCAGGTTTTTGAGGCCAACAAAGACAAAATTCGGGATCCCAACCTGATCTATCCGGGCCAAGTCTTTACAGTTCCAGAAGAATAACTCGGACAGGTCTGGCAAGTCCTTCCATCTCTCCCTAAATTGGACCGGCTACCCCCTCGCATAAGGCAAGCCATATGGTCGATCAGACTCAGAACGCGCGCGACATCGCGGACAATGAACGGCGTTCGGGATTGCGCATCATTCGCAGCGTGGCACCGTATCTTTGGCCCAAGGACATGCCGTCGCTTCGGGTGAGGGTGGTCTTGGCGCTATTGGCTCTGATCGCAGCCAAGGTGGTCGCGGTATTCACACCAATTCTATACAAAGGCGCGGTCGACACCCTCGCAGGAGAGGGAATACCGCCTTTGGCATTGGGCGCGGTTGGTCTGACCATGGCCTATGGCACCAACCGCCTTCTCTCTGTTTTGTTTGAGCAATTGCGCGACATGCTGTTTGCCAAGGTGAGCGTGCGTGCGCTGCGTCGGTTAGCTCTGACCACGTTTGAACATATTCACGCTCTGAGCCTGCGGTATCACCTGACCCGCCGTACCGGTGCTTTGACACGCGTCATGGATCGGGGTGTAAAAGGTGTGGCCTTCCTGCTGCGTTTTATGCTGTTTTCCATTGGACCTCTGTTTCTTGAGCTGGTGATGATCTGTGCCGTACTGGCCGCTTTGTTTGACTGGCGGTTTCTGTTGGTCGTTGCCGGTACCATGACCCTATATATCTGGTTTACCTTTGCCGTGACCGAATGGCGGGTGCGCATTCGCCGGGTGATGAATGATCGCGACAACGAAGCCAATCAACGCGCGGTCGACAGTCTTCTTAACTTCGAGACTGTTAAATACTTCGGCGCAGAACGGCGAGAGGCCACGCGCTATGACGAAGCCATGGAGGGCTACGAGGGCGCCGCACTCAAAACTGCTAACTCTCTGGCGCTTATCAATATGGGGCAGGCGGTGATTATCAACGGGGGCTTGGTCGCTGTTATGGTCATGGCCGCAAAAGGTGTTACCGATGGGAGCTTTACTGTCGGCGACTTTGTCATGGTTAACGCCTATATGCTTCAGGTTATGGCGCCGCTGAATTTCTTAGGGTTTGTGTATCGCGAGATTCGTCAAAGCCTCGTGGACATGGGGCAGATGTTTGATTTGCTCGACGACAATGCGGAGATTGCGGACAAACCGGATGCCACCCCTCTCACGGTGACTGATGGCGCTATTGAACTTGAAAACGTGACCTTCGGCTATGAAGAAGATCGCGCAATTCTAAAAGGTGTGAACCTTACGGTTCCTGGCGGGCAGACTGTCGCAATTGTTGGGGCGTCTGGATCCGGGAAGTCCACTATCGGGCGGTTGTTGTTCCGGTTTTACGATGTGCAAGGCGGCGCGCTGCGCATCGATGGTCAGGATGTGCGCGATGTGCAGCAGGAAAGCCTGCACGACGCCATTGGCGTGGTGCCGCAGGACACGGTACTGTTCAACGACACCATTCGCTATAATATTGCCTATGGTCGAGATGGTGCCAGCCAAGAGGACATTATCGAAGCTGCCAAATCTGCACAGATCCACGATTTTATTGCTGCGTTGCCAGACGGCTATGACACTGCCGTTGGCGAGCGGGGACTAAAGCTCTCTGGCGGAGAAAAACAGCGGGTGGGAATCGCGCGTACTCTGCTGAAGAACCCGCCGATCTTATTGTTGGATGAAGCGACCTCGGCGCTCGATACCGACACAGAACAAGGCATTAAAGAAGCTCTTGCTCGAGTTGGCGAAGGTCGGACGGTGATTACTATCGCGCACCGATTGTCGACCATTGCTGAAGCGGACCGCATTGTGGTGCTCGAGAAAGGTGAAGTTCTCGAGGAGGGATCGCACGGTGCACTGCTCGAACAGAAAGGGCGCTATGCTCAGCTTTGGACGCTTCAACAGGCGGATGAAGACGCGCATTAATCTTGGCGTGGCGGCAGAGCGTTTGGCGGTCTTCGGTTCTAGGTTGAAAAAAAAGAAGCAAACTGGTTCGCTGCCCAAAAGTACGGCGTGCCAGCGATCGCAAAATACACTGCAAGCGCGACCAAGGCGAGATGCGCCGCAACAATCGAATTCAAGATAAGGCCAAACGGCTGTTTTTGTGTTTTGTGATAAAACCGGCGTTGCGCAATTTTTGCGCCGATAGAGCCTCCTGACAAAGCCAATAGCAGCAAAGTGCGTTCAGAAATACGACTTTCGCCGTGAATTGCACGCTCCTTGTCAGCCTGAAAAAAACGTGTACGTAACAAGGTTTAGGGCATACCAAAATACCAAAGCCAAGCCGGTTAAAATAAGTGCCGGCAGCAGTGAAGGTGACGTGCTGTCGAACGAAAATGTCCACATGAGGAAGCCTATACGCGGGTCCAAAAAATACTGCGGACACGTATAGGATGAATTTTCCTATGAAAAAAGAATATTCTGAATAAATGAAAACGCGCCCTTGGCAGGGCGCGTTTTGGTTTTGGGGACCAACAGTGCTTATTCGGCCGCCTGTATACCACTGGGATCGGGCGTGTTGTTGGCTGCTTTGCCTGTGCGCGGCGCTTCAACTTCCGGGGCCAGATCGTTCGGGTCTACCTTGGTTGAACGTGTCTCAGACATCGAAGAGCGTGAGGTCGGCGCCGAGCTTTCCATCACAACTTCGGTGGTGTCATCCCACATCAGCACCGGATGTTTCACCTGACGTGCGGCGCGGCGCAAGGCCCAGTCTTGACCGGCACGCGATGTGCGGCCAAAGGACATGCGCGCCAGCAGGCGCATCATCCAGTTGAAGTAGGTGCTTGCCCAGACACGCGCGGCCAACATGGAAGGCGTAAACACAAGAGTCAGCACGGTGGCAATTCCCAGGCCAAAGACCACGGCAGTTGCCAGCTGTTTCCACCACAAAGACGTAGGGCTATCGATCGAATAGCCGCCGTTAAGGAAGTCAAGGCTTAGGCCAAACATCATCGGCGCCAAACCGGCCATTGTGGTAATGGTCGTCAGCAGAACCGGACGGATGCGATTTTGTGCCGTTCTTACGATAGCGTCAATGCGGGGCATGTAACGGCTGTACTCCTGATAGGTGTCGATCAGAACAATATTGTTGTTCACCACGATCCCCGCCAATGCCACAATACCTGTCCCGGTCATGATGATCGAGAAGGTCTGGTTCATGACGAGCATACCAACAAGCACGCCTGCTGTGGACAAAATCACCGCCAACAAGACCAGAACCGAGTTGTAAAAACTGTTGAACTGCGCCAGCAGGATTACAAACATCAGGCCTAGTGCCGCAGAAAAGGCCTTGGACAAGAAAGCGCCGGATTCGGCCTGTTCTTCCTGGTCTCCGGTCCATTCCCAGCTGATCGACGGGTCAAACGGGTTTGTTTCCAGCCAGCTGGTCAGAATTTCGATCCGTTCTGTAGCCGTGACAGGCACACGGCGTGCACCGTCTTCTAGGGCAGTGCGGATTTCGTCAGCGGTTGTTGCAGTGTCAAAGGCAAAGACTGTGAAGTCTTCACCAGTTTGTGTGGTGATCACCGTCTCATTGGTCGAAGCGCCTTCTGACAGCTCTTTTAGGAAAGCAAGCGTCTGAAGCTCTGTGCCTTCACCGGTAACAACCTTCACCAGACCAGGCTCCACGTCTGCCTTCACGTCGTAATAGCGTTCCTGATCCACGCGACTGATAGATGCGCGCTTGGGCACAGGGAACCGGGTGACGAAGTTGGACAGTGGTACTAGCCCGTCGTTGGTGCGCACTTTCAGCGTGTCGAGCGTGGACAGGACGCGGTCCTGGTCCGGCAAGCGCAGACGGATTTCGATTTCCTCGTCCGAACTGTCAACCCTCATGGTGTCCAGCAGGATGCCACGCGTGACCAGCTGAACCATGGCGCCTACGGTTGCCACATCGGCGCCGTAACGACCGGCTTTGGCAACATCGACGTCGATCTGCCAGTCGATACCGGGTAAGGGCAGGGTGTCTTCCACTAGAGTGAGGCCAGAGGTGGCTTCAAATGTCTCCCGTGCGCTTAATGCAGCCGCATTGAGCGTGTCCCAGCCATCGCCACGAATGCGCAGATGGATTGGCTTACCGGAACCAGGGCCCTGCTCGATGGGGCTGGTTTCCACAAAAAAGCCGGGCAGCTTCGCCAATTTAGCATTCAACTCGTCCAGAACGCGATTGCCGTCAAAGTCTGGCGCGGTCACATCCCGCTCTAGCTTGCCAAAGAACCACTTTTCACGGGCGGTTGGACGCTCATCCCAAGGGATGATCTCAAATTGAACCTGCCCGACGGTGTCGGGCGGAGAGTTGCCGCCACCCGGACCACCAGTGTCCAGGCCACCTTCACCGGCAAAGGAGAACACATTGATCACCGCGGGGTGCTGCATGATCACGTTTTCCGCCTTGCGCACCATGGCGTCTTTTTCCGCCAGCGAGAGGTTGCCGCGCGCACGAACATAGGCGGTGGCCTGTTCTGGCTCGGTCTCCACGAAGAATTCGACGCCGTTGTTGTTTTCGCCGAAATAGCTAAGGATCGACACAACAGTGAAGATGACGGCCGCAATAGTAACCAGTGGCATCACAGGGTTACCCACAATGAAGCGCATGAAGTGGCCAAAGCCGTTGTGGCGGAAGCCGGATTTCACCGCGCGTCTTTTGCGGCGAATCTCAGCGGTACTCATCGTGATCGACGCGGCAAAGGCTGACAGCACGAACAGCACCGCGCCAACTGCGACTGCACCGGTGGAACCCTCGTCACCGGACGCGTAGGTCACGGTCAACATCTGCGTCAGGCCCACAAACATGCCGTAGAGCGGGATTGGCACCAGCAAAGCACGCACCGCCCAAGGGAGGCGTTTCTTCAGGACCTGCGAGGCGCGATCAAACACACGGCTCAATCGGCCGGAGATCCCGCCCACAACCGGCAGATAGATCAGCGCCACCAGCAGCGAGGCCGACAAAACGAAGATCATCGTCACCGGCAGCATGCCCATGAACTCACCCGGCACACCCGGCCAGAACAGCATTGGCAAGAACGCACAGAGCGTGGTCGCCGTGGAGCTGACAATGGGCCAGAACATCCGCTGTGCCGCCTCAACATAGGCGTGCATCGGGCCGACGCCCTCTTTGATGCGTTTGTCGGCGTATTCCACCACAACAATCGCCCCGTCCACCAGCATGCCCACTGCAAGGATCAGACCAAACATCACCATGTTGGAGATGGTGACCCCCATCAGTGCGAGGAAGGCAAAACACAGCAGGAAGGATGCTGGAATGGCAAAGCCCACAAGCATTGCTGCGCGGCTGCCAAGCGAGGCCAGAACCACAATCATCACCAGCGCAATCGCGGTCAGAACCGAGCCCTCAAGCTGGCTCACCATCGAGCCCACAGTTCGGCTCTGGTCATTGGACGTGCCAACGTGGACCGCCGCCTGCAGTTCTTCAGGCCACTTTTCCTGTGCCGCAGCCAGCGTGATTTTGATCTGTTCCACGGTGTCGATGATGTTGTAGCCTTTGCCCTTCACCACCTGCAGGGCCACCGTGTTTTCCCCATCAAACCGCGCAGTGCCCGCCCGATCTTCAAAGGTGAAATTGATCTCTGCCAGATCACCGAGGGTCACAATCCGCTCGCCGTTGGTTTTCACCGGCAGCTCGTAAATGTCGGAGACATCGTTGAACGACGAAGGAATTTTGACCGAGAAGGTGCCCTGGTTGGTTTCCACTTCACCGGCCGCAATCAACTGGTTGTTGTTTTGCACAACACTGATCAGTTCGGGCGCGGTGACATTGTAGGATTCCAGGCGCAGCGGATCGATCACCACTTCAACCATCTCGTCGCGGTTGCCCGCAATGGGCGCTTCCAGAACCGCGTCGATTGCTTCAAAATCATCCTGCAGGTCTTTGGCCAAACGCGCCATAGTCCGCTCGGGCACATCGCCGGAGAGGTTCACGATCACAATCGGAAATTCGGAGAAGTTGATCTCGTTGATGGTGTATTGTTCTGCACCCGCGGGGAAGTTTGACGAAGCGGTGTTCATTGCGTCACGCACATCGGCAATGGTAGCACTCTTGTCCCAACCAAAGTCGAACTCCAGCAACAGCGAGGCGTGGTTTTCGGAGGCGATGCCGGTCATTTTGTCGAGACCGTCCAGATCAACAGCCTCGGTTTCCATTGGCTTAACCAGCAGGCTTTCCGCGTCTTCTGCGGAAATGCCCGGATAACTCACCGACACGTAAAGGATTGGAATATCGATGTCCGGCTCGCCTTCCTTCGGCAAGCTGGCGTAGGATAAGGCGCCAATCACGAGGGAAATCGCGATGAACGCCAGAATCATTCGGGCCCGTTCAGCGGCCCAGGTGATGGCTCCGGTCATTGCTCAGGCTCCTTGTAGGTAGGCGCGACTGTGACACCCTCGACCACAAACTCTTGCCCAACCACGATTACGCTGGCCTGCGCTGGCAAACCGCCAACCCAAATGCCGTCAGTGCCATCCCGCAGCAGATCCACCGCCTTGAAGGCCACCACGCCGCCTTCTTCAACAATCCGCACGCCCAGCGTGCCATCGTCATTCAGCGTCAACGAGGATTGCGGTAGGAAATGTGCCGCGGCGCCGTCCGCGGAGATCATAATCTCGGCGGTTTGCCCGTCACGGATCACAAGGTCCTCGTTTGGTACGGTCACTTCCACCCGGAAGGTGCGGGTCTGTGGGTCGGCAGAGCGGGACACAAAGGTCACCTGGCCGGTGACCTCTTGGCCGGTGGTTAAACGTGCGCCAGCCAGCGAGCCTTCGTTCACACGGTTGATGTCGGTTTCCGGCACAAAGCCAACCACGCGGATGGGGTCCAGACGAAGCACAGTACCGCAGAGGCTACCCGGTTGCATGAGGCTGCCCAACTCGGCAGTTCGGCTTTCCAGAAGGCCATCAAACGGTGCAGTCATGGTCAGGCGGTCAACTTCGCGTTCGGCGGCAGCAACCAACGCCTGTGCCGATTCGATACCCGCTTGAGTGCTTTCCAGACCTGAGGTGGCCGATTGAATGGCAGCTTCCGCCGCGCGCACGCTGGCGGCGGTGCTGGCGACACGGGTAGAGGAGGCAAAGCCACCTTCTGAAAGCTTTCGAGCTGCGTTGTCGTTGATTTTGGCTTCTTCCAGCCTGGCTTCAGCCTCAGCAACCGAGGCCTGCGCGCTTGGAATGCGCGCCCTTGCTTCCAGCAGGCGGGCTTTTGCTTCTGCCAGCACCGCAGTACTGGTGCCAACGTCAAGGCGGCAAAGCTCTTGGCCTGCAGTAACATGAGAGCCGCGGCGCAGCGGTTCAGTGATTACCAGACCGCTGGTTTCAGCACGCACCTCTACCTGACGGTCGGCCTCGGTTTCGCCCCGCAGGACAACCGCGCTGTCGATGGTGCGGGCTTCACTTCTGACGGCGACCACGCGAATGAGACCTGACGTCGCAGAGGGCGTTTCAGCCATCTCTGTTTGTGTCTGGGGGGCGGTATCAGCCGTCCCTTCAGGCGCGCCGTTTCCGGCAAATGCGGCCAAGCGATCTCGCTCAACCACTACAAAATACAAAATTGCCGACACTAAAAGTGCGGTCATGACTGGAATAAGCCGCATTGAATGGCCCCTGTTGCTTTAACGTGCGCCCTCCCGCGCACAAATATTCAACGACATATTGGCGTTCGCGCGCGGAGAAACAACCTCAGATGCGAGAATTTGGACTCATCGGTTCAAAATTCACATATTGGACGTAAAAAACCCGTGTCACCGATGTGTGGTTGCTACGGTACTTGGCACTTTGAAAACAAAACGATAAGACAAGGCAAATCGACAGGAGAGCAGGCGTGAGCAATACCGACAGTTTCATCGAAGAAGTCACCGAAGAAGTGCGCCGTGACCGCCTTTTCGGTTTGATCCGCCGGTATGGCTGGATTGCCGTTGTGGCTGTGATCGCCATTGTCGGTGCAGCGGCCTTCAACGAAGTTCAAAAGAGTAAGGTCCGCGCAGCGGCAGAAGAAACCGGGGATGCTTTGATCGCGGCGGTGGCGTCCAGCGATGCAGAGGCGCGTGTAGCTGCGCTGAGTGAACTGACGACCGACTCGCCGAATGCGCAGGTTGTGTCCGATATGTTGCTGGCCACCCATCAGATTGAAATAGGTTCCGATGAGGCTGCGGCGGCCACTCTAAGCAACATCACAACGAACGAGCTAGACACGCCTGAGATCTATCGTCAAATCGCTGCTTTCAAAACGGTACTGGCAAATGCAAAAGAAACGTCAGTTGCTGACCGGCGTCTCGCTCTTGAGGCGCTTGCTGGTCCCGGCATGCCGCTGGCTTTGTCTGCGCAGGAACAACTTGCCCTCCTAAGCCTAGAAGAAGGCGATGTGGATGGGGCCATTTCTCAACTACAGGCTCTTATTCAGGATGCTGCTGTCACCTCAGGCTTGCGCAATCGTGCATCTCAGTTGATTGTGGCTTTGGGTGGAACTCCAGCGGAAACCGTGCCGGTTCTGGCTGACCAATAAAAAACCGCAGGGTGGGGGACACAGCTGTGAAAAATAAGTCTTGGATGTTGGTCGCGAGCGTGGCTTCAGCTGCCTTTTTGGCTGCCTGTGCAGAGCCTGAAATCATATTGGTGGGAGAGCGTGAAGATCTGTTTCCATCAGAAGAGGTCGTCGATAACCAAGACCAGGCTTTAAACCTGCCTGCAGTCACCAAAAACGCAAGTTGGACTGGCCGGATTGGCTCGCCGAGTAGCCGGATTGCCAACGCTGCTTTGGCGTCAAAACCGAGTCTAATCTGGTCGGCGTCCATCGGCAAAAGTGAGTCCCGGAAATCTCGGATTACGGCTGATCCGGTTGTGGCTGACGGCCGCATATTCACTGTAGATGCCGAGGCAAACGTTTACGCGACATCTACGTCCGGTCAGACGCTTTGGTCACGTGATTTGACACCTCCAAGCGACAAGGCAGGGCAGGCCTCGACCGGTGGCTTGGCATATGCCAAAGGGAAGCTATTTGTGACCACTGGGTTTGGCAGCATCCGTGCTTTGGACGCCGCCACGGGAGCAGATGTTTGGGAGCAAAAATTTCAAGCCGTTGGTAGCGGTTCGCCCAGTGTCTATGGTGATCTGGTTTATGTTGTGTCCGGCGATGCGACCGCTTGGGCGCTTGAAGCCGAGACAGGCAAAGTTGCGTGGCAGCTGTTGTCGATTCCAAATGTGCAAAATGTGCAAAGCCCTGCCGCGCCCGCGGTGACAGATCGTCTGGCGTTTTTCCCCTACGGATCTGGTGAAATTCAGGCCGCTTTCCGTCGCGGTGGGGTGTCGCGTTGGACGGCGGGCCTGTCCGACACACGACAAGGGCGAGCGGTGAACACTGTTGGGGATATCTCTGGCGATCCAGTTGTGGTTGGCGAGACAATCTATGTCGCAAACCACTCCGGACGCATGGCCGCCTTTGAGGCTGAGACAGGTGTGCGCAAATGGACCGCGGATCATGGTGCGCTGAGCCCAGTTTTCCCGGCAGGTGGATCGGTGTTCCTAGTATCTGAGACAAATCAGTTACTGCGTCTGGATGCCCGTGACGGCACACGGATTTGGGGCCAGACCCTACCGCAGTTCATCAAAGACAAACCTACGAAACAGTCTGCGGTGCATGCGCACTACGGTCCGGTCTTGGCTGGCGGACAGCTTGTCGTTCCGTCTACGGACGATGTCGTGCGATTTTACAATCCGCGGAACGGGTTGTTAACTCACACAGTTGAATTGCCACATGGTGCCGCCACCAATCCTGTTGTCGCGGGTGGCCTTTTGTACGTGGTCAACCGCAAAGGCGAATTGTACGCTTTCCGTTGACGCAATAATGCTGTATCGGAGCGACTTCAGACGTTCCGGAGATCTGTCATGAGTTTTACGCTCGCCATTGTGGGCCGCCCAAACGTGGGCAAATCCACCCTGTTCAATCGCCTTGTAGGCAAAAAACTGGCGCTGGTCGACGACCAGCCCGGAGTCACGCGTGATCTGCGCGAAGGCGATGCCAAACTGGCGGATTTACGCTTCACAGTGATCGACACGGCAGGTCTGGAAGACGCTACCGATGACAGTCTCGAAGGTCGTATGCGTCGCCTGACCGAACGCGCAGTTGATATGGCGGACATCTGTTTGTTTATGATCGATGCACGCGCTGGCGTGACGCCAACTGATATGGTTTTCGCCGAGATCTTGCGCAAGAAATCCGTTCACGTTCTGCTGGCTGCGAACAAAGGTGAAGGCAGAGCAGCCGACGCCGGTGTACTTGACGCCTATTCTTTAGGCTTGGGTGAGCCTATCCGTCTGTCCGCTGAGCACGGTGAAGGTCTAAATGACCTGTATTCTCAACTTATGCCCATCGCCGACGATTTTTCCAAACGCCAAGAGGCTTTGGATGATGAAGTTGAAGTGGACGTTGAACTTGAGGAAGACGGAGATTGGGACGATGAGTTTGATGAAGGAGGTCTGCGGCCAAGTCAGCAAATCTCTGAAAACAAGCCGTTGCAGATCGCTGTGGTTGGTCGCCCAAATGCCGGAAAATCCACGCTAATCAACAAGATCATTGGCGAGGATCGTTTGCTGACCGGCCCAGAAGCGGGCATAACCCGCGATGCGATATCGCTGCGTACGGATTGGGGCGACACCCCTATGCGGATTTTTGACACCGCTGGTATGCGTAAAAAGGCCAAAGTGCAGGACAAGCTTGAAAAGCTATCTGTTGGCGATGGCCTGCGTGCGGTAAAGTTCGCCGAAGTGGTGGTTGTGCTGTTGGACGCGGCGATCCCATTTGAGCAGCAAGACCTGCGCATTGCGGATTTGGCAGAGCGCGAAGGCCGTGCAGTGGTTGTGGCGGTCAACAAATGGGACGTGGAAGAGCACAAACAGGAAAAACTGCGCGAGTTGAAAGAAGCCTTTAATCGCTTGTTACCTCAGCTGCGTGGCGCACCGCTCATTACCGTTTCTGCCAAGACTGGTCGCGGTCTTGATCGGTTGAATGATGCCATCTTGAACGCCTATGACACCTGGAACCGCCGGATTCCAACAGCGGCCCTGAACCGCTGGCTGGTGGAAATGCTGCAACAGCACCCGCCACCTGCACCGCAGGGCAAGCGCATCAAGCTGCGATATATGACACAGGCCAAAACTCGTCCGCCGGGCTTTGTGGTGATGTGCTCCCACCCGGACAAGCTGCCCGCGAGCTATTCGCGTTATCTTGTGAATGGCTTGCGCGAGACATTCGACATGCCGGGTACGCCGATCCGTCTGATCATGCGCGGTCAGGGGGACAAGAACCCCTACAAGGGTAAGAAAAAGTCTACGCCCTCGCGTCTGCGCAAACACATCAAAGGCCGCGACGCAGGCTTTTGATCGGTTAAAAAACTTCAGACTCTGGAACTCATTTATCGCCGTACAGTCTATGTGCGGCGATAGCTGCATTGTGGCTTCACAAATTCGTGTTATACTCTTGTTAAGTGGTTCGAAATTTCGGGATCACACAGACTTAAAACCCAAGCCTCGCTGGTTTTCGGCGTCGCTCAGGCGGAAATTTGATTTGAGAAGAGAGGTTTGCGATGGAGATTCGCGAGCGCTTGAAAGAATTCACTGTGCAAGACGATCGCATTGGCGCGATTAGCTTTTTTGGCACGTTTGCGTTCTATTTTGCCACGCTCACTCTGGCGATTGCCAATCAGGACACTTGGTACATTCTGATTCCGATGATGATGCTTAACGGCCTCTCCGCCGTGCGTCTTTATGTGTTGCAGCATGACACTGGCCATGTCTCGCTGTTCAAAAGCCGCAAACACAATGATTGGGCCGGAGAAGCGCTGTCTGTGGTCACCTTCGCGCCATATGCGGCCATGCGCCACAATCATAACATGCATCACAGCCATATCGGTAATCTGGAGCATCGCGAAACCGGTGAGATCCACACAATGACTTTGCGGGAGTGGAGGGAGGCCTGGTTCTGGCAGCGCCTACAATACCGGCTTTATCGCAATCCTTTGGTTTTGATCCCGCTGGGCAGCCTTTTCACCTATTTCATCCGCTATCGATGGCCTAAAAATGCTCACACCATGTGGAAATCGGTGCTGCTGCATAACGTTGTGATCGTTGGCTATATGGGCGCGATTTACGCACTTGCAGGCTGGACCGGTGTGCTGATTTGGTTCTTTGCGTCGTTCTTTGGCGGCATGGTGGGCGTATTCATGGTTTACCTACAGCACAATTTTGAGGACACTTATTGGGACCGCCGTCCTGATCTGGATCCACGTCTGGCGGCTCTGCAAGGCTCGTCAGCCTTGGACCTCGGCTGGTGGATGGACTTGGCGAGTGCGAATATCGCCTACCATGATATTCACCACTTCAATGCGCGCATCCCACATTACAATTTACGAAAATGTCACCAGATGATCCGCGACGAATACGACCTGCCTACTATTGAGTGGCCAGAGGCGATCCGTTCTTTCTCCCTAAAGCTTTGGGATGAGGAGCAGGAGCGCTTGGTGCCTTTTCCCAAGAACCAGCCGCAAGGCGCAGTGCCGGCAGAGTAGGCCGGGGGCCAGCCCCCGGACCCTCGGGATATTTGGGGACAGATGAAAAAAGCGCGGCTCCATCAGGCCGCGCTTTGATTTTGTTCGATCGCTTTTTGGGAATCAAGCTAGTTTACCTTCAGCAGTCAGCACTGTCTTGCCGCCGAGATATGGCACGAGCACCTCTGGCAACGCCACAGAGCCATCCGCCTGCTGGCCGTTTTCCAGCACCGCAATCAGACAGCGGCCCACGGCAAGGCCGGAGCCGTTCAGCGTGTGCACATACTCGGGCTTGCCACCGTCCGCAGGACGGAAGCGTGCGTTCATGCGGCGTGCCTGAAACGCACCGGTGGTGGAGACAGAGCTGATCTCGCGATAGGTATCTTGGCCCGGAATCCAGGCTTCGATGTCATAGGTGCGGCGCGCGCCAAAGCCCATGTCACCGGTGCAGAGCACCACAGTGCGATAAGGAATGCCCAGCTGTTCCAAAATGCCTTCGGCGCAGCCCAACATGCGTTTCTGCTCATTGTCAGACTCGTCCGGGTGGGTCACCGACACCATCTCCACCTTCTCAAACTGGTGCTGACGCAGCATGCCGGAGGTGTCCTTGCCTGCGCTGCCCGCTTCGCTGCGGAAACACAGCGAATGCGCGGTCATGCGGATCGGCAGAGCGCTTTCGTCCAGAATATCTGCGGCCACCGAATAGGTGAGTGGAATTTCAGAGGTCGAGATCAACCACCAGCCATTGGTGGTCTGATAGCTGTCCTCGGCAAATTTTGGCAACTTGTCGGTGCCATACATCGCCTCATCTCGCACCAGAACCGGGGTGTTGACCTCGGTCAGCCCGTTTTCGTCTACATGGGTGTCGATCATGAACTGCGCCAAGGCGCGGTGGATGCGCGCCACAGCGCCTTTTAACATCACAAACCGAGCGCCGGAGATTTTGGCAGCGGTTTCAAAATCCATGCTCGCAGCAACGCCACCAATTTCGAAGTGTTCAACTGGTTTGAAATCAAAGGTTTTGGGCGTGCCCCACTGTTTGATTTCGACGTTGTCGTCCTCATCTGCACCGTTTGGCACATCTTCAGCCGGCAAGTTGGCAATGCGCGCCAAAGCGTCGGTCAGCTTGGCGTCAATCTCCTTGGCCTCGCTTTGCATCGCGGCCACTTCGGATTTTTTCTCACCCACCAGCGCGCGCAAACGCTCGAACTCAGCTTCGTCGCCTTTGGCCTTGGCCGCACCGACCTCTTTGGCCGCAGCCTTTTGCGCCGCCTGCGCCGCCTCAGCTGCGCCAATTTTGGCGCGACGCTCTTCATCCAAAGCCAACAAGGAGGATGACATGGCCTCATCCCCACGGCGGGTCAGGGCGGCGTCAAAAGCGGCCGGGTTTTCGCGGATCGCTTTAATGTCATGCATCTCTCTTATCCTTCATGCTTGAGACGAGTCGTTTCACGCCCCAGCTTATGCCGGATTTTTTGGTCAATCGTAACCACCCGACGTTCACAGCGACATATGGAGGCTCTTAAGGCAACAAGGCGCTCCGTCAAGCCCTTTGACACCTTGCAAGTGTCGCCAAGGCCCCATAGGTTCCCTGCGACTTTTACGGGGCAATCCCGCACTTACAGAGGACCTGACACCATGGACCAAATCGGCCAGTTTCTGCCGCTCATTCTGATCTTTGCGATCATGTATTTCCTGCTGATCCGCCCGCAGCAGAAAAAAGTAAAAGAACACCAAGCCATGGTGGCGGCTGTGCGTCGCGGGGACCAGGTTGTGACCCAGGGCGGTCTGATCGGTAAGGTGAGCAAGGTCAAAGACGACAACGAAGTTGAAGTTGAACTGGCCGAAGGCGTGAAAGTGCGCGTGGTAAAATCCACCATCGCAAACGTGACGTCCAAGACCGAACCGGCCAAAGCCGAGTAAACCCAATAACAAGACCAACAGGGCATCTGACATGCTGCAAATTGACCTTTGGAAACGGGTCCTGATCTGGCTCACCTGCGTGGTGGGCCTGCTTCTGGCCATGCCAAACGCGTTTTATCCGAGGGTTGAGGCCCATAATGATGCCGTGGCCGATATGGACGCCGGTATCACCAACGAGAATACAGACACGTTGATTGCCGGTTGGCCATCTTATCTGCCATCCCGTTTGGTGAACCTAGGTCTTGATTTGCGCGGCGGTGCCCATCTTCTGGCTGAAGTTCAGGTCGAAGATGTTCATGCCGCCCGCATGACCAGCTTCTGGCCAGAAGTACGCGACCTGCTGCGTGGCGAGCGTGCCACCATCGGCACTATTCGCCAACAGCCCGGTCCGGGCACCGAGTTGCGTTTTAAAATCTCAAAGCCTGAAGCCATTCAGGAGGCGGCAAGCCTTGTGCGTGGTCTGTCGCGTCCGGTGACCTCGCTCACCGGGGCAGGGGCCAGCGACATCAATGTGCGCACCGAAGGTGACATGGTCATTGTGGAATTGTCAGATGCGGAGGAACTCGCCTCTAACGAACGCACAGTGCAGCAATCGCTGGAAATCATCCGCCGTCGGATCGACGAAGTGGGCACACGTGAGCCAACCATTCAGCGCCAGGGCGCTGACCGTATCCTCATTCAGGTGCCGGGCATTGGATCCGCCTCTGAGCTCAAAAAGATCATCGGCACCACGGCACAGTTGACGTTCAATCCGGTTGTGAGCCGCACCTCTGACGCCGATGTAGCAGCTGGAGTTGGCAACAAGGTCCTGCCATCCATCGATGAAGAGGGTGTCTATTACATTGTTGAAGCTGCGCCCGTTGTGACCGGCGAAGAACTGGTGGATGCACAGCCAAGCTTTGATCAGAACAACCGTCCGGCAGTGTCCTTCCGGTTTAACACCACAGGCGCGCGCAAATTTGGCGACTATACCGCCGAAAACATTGGTAGTCCCTTTGCGATTGTGCTGGACAACGAAGTCATTTCCGCCCCCGTGATTCAAAGCCACATTCCCGGCGGCTCCGGCATCATCACCGGACGTTTCTCTGTGGAAGAAAGCACCAACCTCGCCGTGTTGCTGCGCGCGGGCGCTTTGCCTGCGGAACTTACCTTTCTGGAAGAACGCACCATCGGCCCGGAACTGGGCCAAGACAGCATCGAGGCAGGCCGCATTGCCTGTATCGTGGCTTTTGTCGGTGTGCTGATCTTCATGTTCCTGAGCTACGGCACATTTGGCGTCTTTGCCAATATCGCACTGATTATCAACGTCGGTTTGATCTTTGGTCTCCTTAGCCTGATTGGTGCGACGTTGACCCTGCCAGGCATTGCCGGGATCGTTCTGACCATCGGTATGGCGGTGGACGCAAATGTGTTGGTGTTTGAACGGATCCGGGAAGAACTGAAATCCGCGAAAGGTCCAGCCCGCGCCATCGAGCTTGGCTATGAAAAAGCCCTCTCAGCCATTTTGGACGCCAACATCACCACCTTCATCACCGCTGTGATCCTCTTTGCCGTGGGCTCCGGCCCGGTGCGCGGCTTTGCCATCACACTCGGCCTTGGCATCCTCACCTCGGTTTTCACCGCGATCTTTGTAACGCGCGTGCTTATCGTGATGTGGTTTGAACGCCGCCGTCCCAAGACAATCGAGGTATAAGCCATGCGTTTGAGACTTGTTCCCCAAGAGACCAAATGGGATTTCTTCTCCCGCCCCACGCTGTGGCTCGGTATCTCCGGCGCTCTGATGGTGGCGGCACTGGTGAGTTTCTTCATCCAAGGCCTGAACTTCGGCATCGACTTTAAAGGTGGCACCACCATCCGCACCGAAAGTGCACAGGAAGTGGTGATCGCAGATTACCGCGCCGCGCTAGAGCCTTTGGATCTAGGCGACATTTCGATCACCGAAGTGTTTGATCCCACTTTCGAAGAAGATCAGCACGTCACCATGATCCGCATCCAAGCCCAAGACGGCGAGGAAGCGGTCACCGCCGATCTAATCCGGACAGTTGAAGCACAGCTGCAAACCGTCGCGCCGGACATCACTTTTGTGTCCGTGGAATCCGTGGGGCCAAAAGTGTCCGGCGAATTGATTACCACTGCTGTGATTGCAGTTCTTCTCGCGATTGGCGCGGTACTTGTCTACATCTGGCTGCGCTTTGAATGGCAGTTTGCTTTGGGTGCTGTGATGGCGCTTGTGCACGATGTGGTATTGACCATTGGCGTGTTCTCCGAGCTGCAAATCAAATTTGACCTGGCCATCATCGCGGCGCTGCTCACCATCGTGGGCTACTCGCTCAACGACACCGTGGTTGTGTTTGACCGCGTCCGGGAAAACCTGCGCAAGTATAAGAAGATGGACCTGAAAGAGGTGCTGAACCTTTCCATCAACGAAACGCTGAGCCGGACCGTGATGACCTCTGCAACCACATTGCTGGCGCTGATTTCGCTGTTTGTGCTGGGTGGCGATGTGATCCGTGGTTTTGTTTTTGCCATGATTTGGGGCGTGATTGTCGGGACCTATTCCTCGGTCTTCATCGCCTCTGCAGCGCTTCTGAAACTTGGCGTGAAGCGCGATTGGTCCAAGCAGGCCAATACCGCAGGCAACAAGTTTGCTGACATCGACGCATAATCCATTCTTTCGGGCGTCCCACAAAAGGGGCGCCCGAAGTCTTTTTAGGGTATTCATTGAGTTACCGACACGACTGGAGGGTGTGCCATGCAGATGACCGAAGTGACCTATGCGGATGCGATTCCGATCGACAGCTACGGGCCGGGCTTTTTCCGTATTGGCGGTGAAGTCATCACGGGAGGTGCCATCATCCACGCCAAAGGCGCGCACAGTTGGAGCGGCTATGAGGATGTGAACTCGGTGCTGGCCCTCAAGGAAGAGGTTGATTTCATCTTAATGGGCACCGGGGCAAATATGACGCCGGTGCAATCTGTGTTTCGGCAGGCGCTGGAAGCTGCGGGCATAGGTATTGAGGCTATGGCCTCCCCGACGGCCTGCCGCACCTATAACGTCTTGGTCAGCGAAGGTCGTCGCGTTGCGGCGGTGCTTTTGCCGGTGCCAGAGGAAAGCTGACGCAAAAGTATAGCGCAACGTACGTTGGCTTCACACTCTTTGATTTAAGTTATGGTGGCCATTCCCACCTCCGCGATACAGCCACGATACAGACGCGATACCGACGTCGAAATACAGCTGGGTTAAAAGGTTAATCCTTTTGCCAGCCAGAGGGATGGGGTAAGCCTCAGAACATGATTTTAAGTGTCAAAGATGTCAGTGTTGCTCGCGGCGGTGTGGCGGTTCTGGAGGGGCTCAACTTTGAGATCACCCCCGGTCAGGCGTTGATCGTCAAAGGCCCAAACGGTGTTGGAAAAACAACGCTTTTACGTACGGTGGCTGGCCTGCAACCTCCATTCAAAGGGCAGGTCGAAGCACCGGAAGAGGTTGTGGCTTATGCCGCCCACAGTGACGGGTTGAAGACCATGTTGAGCGTCGAGGGGAACTTGCGGTTCTGGGCTGACGTCTTCGGCCAATCCAATATCGAAAAAGCCATCCAAGCCTTTGACCTTGTTGACTTGAGATCACGACTAGCGGGGAGCTTGTCAGCGGGTCAAAAACGCCGACTTGGTCTTGCACGGTTGCTCGTGACAGGCCGTCCGATCTGGGTTCTGGATGAACCAACCGTGTCTTTAGATGCCGCGTCCGTGCAGCTCTTTGCTGAAGCTGTGCGCGGCCATTTGGCAGACGGTGGTAGCGCCTTGCTTGCGACGCACATTGACCTTGGATTGGATGTGACAGTGCTGGACGTCGGACCGTTCCGCGCCAAACAAGGTAATGCGCCGGTCAGCGGTTATGATGAGGCGTTTTTATGAAGGCTCTGCTTTTTCGCGATCTGAAACTGGCTTTTCGCGCTGGTGGGGGTTTTGGTCTTGGCATCGCGTTTTTCCTGATTGTTGTGATACTTGTGCCTTTTTCGGTTGGCCCAGAAAGTGGCCTGCTGACCAAGATTGCCCCCGGTGTTTTGTGGCTAGGCGCCTTGCTGGCCTGCCTGCTGTCGCTGGACCGCATTCTGGCGCTGGACTGGGAAGACGGCACGCTTGACCTGGTCGCCACATCGCCGCTCCCGCTTGAAGGCGTGGTCTCTGTTAAAGCACTGGCCCATTGGCTCACAACAGGGGTGCCGCTTGTGGTCGCAGCCCCGGTTTTTGGTGTGCTGCTCAACCTGCCGCCACAGGGCTTTGTCTGGCTGGTCACATCACTTGCTCTTGGCACACCTGCATTGAGCGTGATTGGCACCTTTGGCGCCGCTTTGACGGTGGGCATCAAACGAGGCGGATTGTTGCTTTCTCTATTGATTTTGCCACTTTACGTGCCAACGCTGATCTTTGGCGCAGAGCTGGCACGACGCGGTGCGGAAGGTCAGGATATCACCACACCACTGTTTATGCTGGCGGGGATTACCTTTGGCGTGATCGCGCTTCTGCCATTTGCAAGCGCCTTGGTGTTGCGGATGAATCTGCGCTAGCGTGCGGACCACTTAACCCATATCAAGGCAACATATGGTGCTCTCATGGAAGTGAGGTGCACAACTTACGACGACAAGATAGGACACCCTCATGGGATCGATCTGGGAATATGCCAATCCGGTGAAGTTCAGTCAAACCGTGTCACGGTTTCTGATGCCGGTAGCCATTTTAGCCGCAATCGCAACGATTGTTGGATTGGTCTGGGGGTTTTTCTTCACGCCGGATGACTATCGCCAAGGCTCCACCGTGAAAATTATCTACCTGCACGTGCCTTCGGCCCTGATGGCGATCAACATCTGGTTTATGATGCTGGTCACCTCGCTTATCTGGCTGGTGCGCCGCCACCATGTAAGTGCTTTGGCGGCTAAGGCGGCGGCGCCGGTGGGCGTTATCATGACCCTGATTGCGCTCTGGACCGGCGCGGTTTGGGGGCAACCGATGTGGGGTACATGGTGGGCCTGGGATCCTCGACTTACGTCGTTCCTGATCCTGTTCCTGTTCTATCTAGGATACATCGCTCTCTGGGAGGCGATTGACGATCCAGACACAGCAGCAGATCTCACTGCCGTGTTGTGCATTGTGGGCTCAGTCTTTGCTATGCTGAGCCGCTATGCGGTGAACTTTTGGAACCAGGGGCTGCATCAGGGCGCGTCGATCATGCGGGCAGGGGCGGTGACTGGTTCAGACGTCGAGGAGAAAGTCTCCAACGTGTTCTTCTACCCTCTGATGATGTGCATCATCGGCTTTGTCTTATTCTTCATTGCGCTGGTGCTGTTGCGCACCCGCACTGAAATTCACAAGCGGCGCACCCGCGCGCTGTTGGCACGGGAGCGCATGGCATGATGCCTGATCTGGGAAAGTACGCGGACACGGTGCTGTCGTCCTACGCGGTCTCGCTGCTGCTGATTGTGGGGTTGATCTGGTGGAGCCTGCGCGCAGCCCGCAGGGCCCGTGCTGAGCTTGATGATGTGGAAGGACGCAGCAAATGAGCGACAGTCCCGCCAAGAAAAAAGTCTCACCACTGATGTTCTTGCCTCCGATTTTGTTTGCAGGGTTGGCAGCGATGTTCCTTTTGGGCATGCAGCGTGAAAACCCTGATGAACTGCCAAGTGCTTTGGTCGGGCAACAGGCACCGGAAGTGCAGATCACCATGTTGGGTGACAAAGAGATGTGGGATGCCACAACCTTGCGCACTGGCAAGCCAACGCTGGTGAATTTTTGGGCCAGTTGGTGTGGACCGTGCCGCGTCGAACACCCCAACCTGATGCAATTGCAGGCCGAAGGCCTGACCATTTTAGGGGTGAACTACA
>Ga0189290_100243_pt1 | contig 21448 bp, 20 predicted proteins | sample UW140minimetaG_FD_130318 | JGI IMG/M metagenome (GOLD analysis project Ga0189290, IMG submission 130318) | Marine microbial communities from the Costa Rica Dome - UW140 mini metaG | ecosystem: Environmental > Aquatic > Marine > Oceanic > Photic zone | place: Costa Rica: the Eastern Pacific...
CACAGTACCTCAACCTGCCGTAACTTAGTGACAATCTCTTCCGGTTTATGACGCTTGATTCCCATATCTGATCCTCCGTTTCCTAACTATAGGGGCGGACCACTTCAAAGGGGGAGGATCAATTTTGGATGCCTGCGACGCGATGCAAGAGGCGGGGATCGATTTGGAGCAAGTTCGCATCCGGATTGAGCATTGTTCGATTCTGCATGATGAACAGATTGCGCGCATGAAAGACCTCAAAGTGTCGGCGAGTTTCCTGATCGGACATGTCTACTATTGGGGCGCGGCGATGCGCGACATCGTTTTTGGGGAAGAGAAAGCCCAACTCCTTGATCGCTGCAAAAGTGCGGAGGAGGCTGGGATCGGGTTTTCGCTTCACTCTGACTTCATGGTCACGGATCCCGTCCCGTTGCATATGATGGAAATGGCGGTCACGCGTCGCACGTGGAAAGAGCCTGACTATGTCCTTGCCCCGACAGAGCGGGTGTCGATCGAAAGTGCGATACGTGCGATGACCTATGAAGCGGCGTGGCAGCTCAACTCCGAGCATGAGATCGGGTCATTGGAAGTTGGGAAGTTTGCGGATCTGGTTATCTTGGACGCTGACCCCCGCACCGTCGAACCAGATCAGATCAAATCCATCAAGGTGCTAGAGACCTGGATGAATGGACGTCAAGTCTATGCAGCTTGAGTCACTGTTTGGTTCAATGAAGTTATTGAATTATTTAGAAAGTTCGCATCCATAGGAACGTTACCGTTTGCGAATTAACCTATAGTTGTGCCATACCTTTAAATGTTCAGAATGGCTCCGAACGTGGTGATCGTATCTCTCTTCTGTGCCTCATAGACTGATCGAACAGTACGAACCCTGGGAGCGAGGCTGCTGAGTGCGCGTTGCGAGCTATAACATCCGAAAAGCCGTCGGTCTGGATTGGCGCCGCGATCCTGAGAGGATAGTCGATGTCCTGGCAGAGATCGATGCGGATGTCGTCGTTTTGCAAGAGGCAGATAAGCGAATTGGCGGTCGGCAAGGTGTTCTGCCGTTAGAGCAGGTTGAGCGGGATCTTGGGATGATCTTGTGCGAAACCTCTGTCCGACCACTTAGTCACGGTTGGCATGGGAACGCCATTTTCGCGAAGCGAGCACTTTCCGACTATACGACAGATCGCATTGATGTTCCGTCAATTGAACCCAGAGGCGCTGTCGCCGCACATTTTCATAAGCCCAACGTGGAAGTTTTGGGCGTACATCTTGGGCTAACAGCTGGTACGCGCCAGCTTCAGATGGCGACGTTAAATGATGTTCTCAAAACGAGAAAACACCCCGTTTTGATTGCGGGGGACTTCAATGAATGGAATAGAAAGCTCTTGCAGTTTCCAAACGCGGCTTCCATCGTGTTTCCGGGTCTAAGCTTTCATGCCGCTCGGCCAGTGTCAGCCTTAGACCTTTTTGTAATGACCAAAGGACTACGCGCCATCTCCAGCCGAGTGCATTTTTCAGAACTCGCCAGACGCGCATCAGATCACCTGCCGATCGTGATCGACCTAGAAATAACAGGGGACAATCCATGACGGCGCTTATTCTGCTTTCTTTGCATATCTTGATATTGGTGACCTTTACGACCCGAATTCTTCTTAGGGACGACCTGTCGCCACAAGCACGATTGGCATGGTTCGTTGTGCTGATGGTTTTGCCATATACTGGTTTTCTCATCTACTTTCTGTTTGGCGAAATTGATCTTGGAAACAAAGCCAATACCCGACATGAAATGACATTTGGCCTCATCCGAGAGCGCGCAGGCTCTCTTATGGGCGCGCCAGAGAACACCGACCGCATGATCGACCTGACATATAGGCCTGCGTTCCGATATGCGGCCTCGATCAATGGCTTCCATCCTGTTGATGGGAATAAAGCTGAATTGATGGCAGATGCTGCCGAAACCACCGCCCGTTTGATCGCCGATATTGATGCGGCTGAGAACTATGTTCACGTGCTCTATTATATTTGGCTGGACGACACGACGGGTGTGGATGTCGCTCAGGCGCTGATCCGTGCGACGAAGCGTGGCGTTGTGTGCCGCGCTATGGCAGATGGGCTTGGTTCAAGGGCGTTTATCAAATCTCCGCATTGGCAGGCCATGAAAGACGCAGGCGTGAAAATGGCCGTTGCGTTGCCGCTGGATCAGCCGGTACGCGCTCTTTTGACCAGTCGGATCGACCTGCGGAACCACCGCAAAATTACGGTAATCGATAGCAAAGTTACCTATTGTGGCAGCAGCAACTGCGCTGATCCTGAATTTCGCGTTAAGCCAAAATATGCGCCTTGGATCGACATTATGCTTCGGTTTGAAGGGCCAATCGTTGCGCAGAATGAGTTGTTGTTCTTGAGTGATTGGTTTCAAGCCACCGACGAAAACCTTGATGATTTCATGCTGACGGCGACGTCCATCGAAGGTGGCTTCCCTGCCCAGATCATGGGCGACGGCCCGACAGAGCGAAAAGGGGCCACGCCGCAACTCTTTGCAAACCTCATTGCCTGTGCACGGCGTGAAATCACGCTTACGACGCCCTATTTTGTGCCGGATGCCACGGTGCTTGAGGCGCTTTGCTCTGCGGCACACCGAGGTGTGAATGTGACACTTGTTTTCCCGAAGAACAACGACAGTTGGATCGTGGCGGCGGCGAGTAGGAGCTATTACCGTAAATTGCTTCAAGCCGGCTGCCATATCTTTGAGTACAAGCCGGGCTTGCTGCATGCGAAGACCCTGACCGTTGATGACAAGGTCTCTCTGATTGGGTCATCCAATCTGGATATTCGCAGCTTTGATCTGAACTACGAAAACAATCTCATGCTTCAGGACGATGAGGTGACAGGCGGTATCTGCGACAGACAAATGGCCTACATTGAGGACTCGGACCCGTTGTATCTACAGGATGTTCTGGATTGGCCATACCGCAAGCGTATCTGGAACAACGTCATCGCAACGATCGGGCCCATCCTATAGCCTAAAGAGAAGCGCCTCGGAGTGTTTCTGCTCCGAAGCGCTCATTGATTTTTTGCGAAAGCAGCGCTTCTTGGAATCGCTGCAAACAATATTTCGTTGACCCTAGGCCGCAGCTTCGTCTTCTCCGCGACCCAAGAACATCATCGCTACACCGCTGGAGATCAGCTCAACTGAGAGCAGGATACCAAGCAAGCTGACGGCGGATGCTGGGTAGTTAGCGAGGATCATGAACGCCAAGATGACGGAGATGATGCCTGACAGGAGCATCGGCCAGAACATGGGCGTACCGCGCATGCCGAAAGACATAAAGAATTTCACGAGGCCGCTCGCCCCGAACAGAATGCCGATGACAAATGTAAGCGCTAGAACGCCAGCAAGCGGATTGCTCAAAAGCGAAATACCGACGAACACATTGACGACAACAAGCAGAAGCGCCCAGATACGTTGACCCCAAGTGTCAACTTTGAAGATCGCGACCACTTGAATTACGGCTGCGATGAGGAACATCCAGCCGAGCATCAGCTCAACTGCGATGGTTGCCCGGAATGGATTCAGCAAGGCGATGATACCAAAGACGATCATCAGCACACCGATAGCTGGCCAGACTATGGATGGTTTCATGGATTTTCTCCTTAATTATTGTCGATCGCCGATCCACATGTTCGCGCGACCAAAACTCCATGGGGCGACCCTATCACAGCTTTGTGAGGTCACGACAACAACTTATTATTGAAATTCAGATACTTGGCAAGTTTTCAGGGTAGTGTGATTTATTTGTTAGGTTGAAAAGTAGGGGCATCGCTCGCGTTAATCGCGAACACTCGTTCGCAATTTTAAGCGTGCGGCAATCGTCGAACCCTGAATCTGTGAAAAAATTCCGAATTTAGTCATCGTCAAAAGGAACGAGAGACCAGCGGTTTTCGCTGATTTGTTTCAAATTTGGTCGATCCGCCGCACCCAAGCTTTGCGTTAACAGCAAGTTCAAATCAGTGCCGACTTCATCTGAATAGAGGTGATACAAGTGTCCGCTTGGAGAGCTGTTGGGCAAATCGTCGGTTTCGATGATTTCGACTCCTTGAAGAAGGGCGACATCATTGCCGCTTTCGCCAAGACGCTCATAACCGTGCAATTGACGAGACAAGGCGAGAGGGCGGTCAGACGGACCAGTATAAATTGTTATTCGATTGGCCAAATCTACCACTCGTGGCAGCAGTTTCCGAAATATCTCAAAGTCGATGTCGGGGGCCATTAGGATAACGTTATCCACTTCGACTTTAGGGTTAGACTCCGATAAGTGATAAAGAGATAAGAATAGACCGCGTGTGCCGAGGCTATGGCCGACAAGGTTGTATTGCTCTTCCCCAAACACTTCTTGCATCTCTAGGATTGTCTCGGCGAGGTCAGGAACACTCCAATACATGTCCACTTCGTCACGGGCGTAGTTCAAGAGATTGCCATCGGACGGCCAACTGAACCACATGAATGCGCCGTCCATCCCGGTGTTCTGAGTGAATGATACAGCACGCCTGCATCCTTTCTCAAAGCTGATAAAGAACCCGTGCACATAGAGCGCTGGTTTTCGTTCCTGACGCGTTTCGTCTAATTCTTTCCACAACTCATCACGAGGTGCTTCTTCTATAGCTTCAACGCGCAAGATTTCTTCTGGAATGCGGATTGGTGAGATTTCTGCGGCGGTCGAAAGAATATCCAAGCCTCGAACATCGACGAAGCAATGGCCGGATTTCATATCGCTTCGATCCTGTCCATAAAAATCATCAGGGTCGCTCGATCCGGTCCGGTCTCGGAGCGTTATGTAAGGGATGACCACATCGGCTTCGGGCGTGTCGGACTGCGCTTGAACCTCAAACGAACTTGAGAGTAAGAGGGCTGCTGTAGTAGCCAGAGCAGCTGAAACTTTTTGAGCCGAGGTGGTGAGCGAGTTGAAACAGATCTTGAGCATAAACAGGCTTTCGCAATCATAGATTGTTTGAGTGTGGATGAATCGTCGATATGTTGGAATTTCTACCTCGGAAGCGCAAAAAAAGTCATGCGAATTCTGTTGGCTATGCTTAGAGTTGTGATTAAAACCAACGAAAATAGACTTGTCGGTCTCGTCGATGCAAATTGTATCGCTCTGCGGCAGGGGAGGGACAATTGCTAAAATTTCTTCGAAGATTGCTGATCATCATTATCGTGTTTGTCAGCGCATCATTTATCTTTCAGGTCATCTTTCCGGTTCCAAGCAATGAAGGCCGTGAAAACTCAACCTACATAGCAGCATCAACTGATACTCAGATCGGTGAATTAATACTTGGTATGGCCGAGGAAAACCCTGGAACTTCGGGGGTTCTGCCGCTGTTAGGGGGGCCAGGCGCGTTTGCAGCTCGTGTTGCGATGGCGCGAGCAGCTGAACGGAGCATCGATGCTCGCTACTACATTTGGCAAAGGGATGTAACAGGCATCATTTTGCTCGACGAACTTAAGAAGGCCGCGGATCGTGGGGTGCGAGTCAGGTTACTTTTGGATGACAATGGTATTCCTGACCTGGATCCTGAGTTCGCAGAACTTGATGAGCACCCGAATATTGAAGTGCGCGTATTTAATCCGTTTGTTCTCAGATCACCTCGCGTCCTAACCTATATCTTCGACTTCTTCCGGATCAACCGACGGATGCACAACAAGTCGATGACATTTGATGGTGTCGCTACAATCGTAGGTGGCCGCAACATCGGTGATATCTATTTCGACCGAAATGAAGAGGTGAACTACTTCGATTTTGACGTGGCGGTAATCGGTGATGGTGCGCGCGATGTAGACGAAGATTTTGACCTCTATTGGGCGAGCGAGTCTGCGGTGCCATTCAACGAGTTGAGTGATCCGGATGATCCAAATACGGACACTTTGGCAGCAACCTATGCTGAAATTCAGTCTAATCCGGCTACAGATACTTATCTTCAGGCAATTGAGGATTCCTTGATCGTTTCGAACCTCAACAACAATGCAGAGATGTTTGAATGGGTTAAGGTGTCGTTGGTTAGCGATGATCCAGCGAAGGCGTTGGGTGCAATGGACCAATCTGGTTACATGACCTTCCGCCTTTTTGAGATTTTGCCAACTCCACAAAAAGAGATTGACTTGATATCCGCGTACTTCATTCCGGGAGATCTACTTACTGATCGTCTGACTGATTTTGCACAAGATGGATTGCTCGTAAGAACCTTGACGAACGCGCAAGAGGCAACTGACGTGTTGCCCGTGCATGGCGGTTATATCGGCTATCGCGAGGCACTCGTCGAAGGTGGCGTCCGGGTCTATGAGCTTAAGACCACGCAAGAGCTGCGATCCCTGACCGAACAGTTCGGCTTAACCGGGGACAGCCGTTCAAGTCTGCACGCCAAAACCTTTGTGATCGATCGGGAGCAGATTTTTGTCGGGTCTTACAACTTTGATCCTCGATCTGCCCGCTTGAACACTGAAATGGGCTTCTTGATTGCGAGCCCGACTATATCAAAAATGGTCGTCGAAGGACTGGATGAGAATATTGCGAACCGTGCATACGAAGTAGTGTTTGCGGAGAACGGTGATCTTGAATGGATTGACGCGGGCGCAGAAGGCGGTCCAAAGGTTTGGGATACAGAGCCGAATACAACTTGGTTTAGCCGTTTTCTTGCATCATTCATCGGAATCCTGCCGATCGAATGGATGTTGTGATGAACGCGGCGCAAAACCTTTAAAAAGGCGAACAAGATCTGCCTTTAGAGGCGGATCTTGTTTCTTCTCAACAGTCTGCTCATGCGCAAAATCTCGCGATTACGCGACCTTCTGATTGGCTTGATATTATCCTAGGTATCGCAAATTGTTGCTTTCACAACCACGCAAGGGCAGCACTTTGCGTCAGAAGTAGCTCTAGCGATCTGATCGGCGCTGACACCAGACAAAAGATTTCTCTATACGTTCTTTGACTTTTTACACTATGCTCTGATCTAAGAGTATTGGCTGAATGAGTTGCCGATGTGTTAGCTTGATAAAGTGGAAAAGTTATGTCGTTAATAATTAAAAACTACACCCAATAAAGATAATAGCGTTTCTGATCGGACTTGTTATAACGGGCAGCACAGCCTCCGCTACTACGCTGACGTACACCGGAAGTTTCTACACGACAGTTGCAAACGACAAAGACGATAAAGTGCCTGGAGAATATCTCCTGAGCCAAAACGTGTCTGCGACGTTTGTCCTTAACAATAGTCTGGCGGCTGGCTTGAGTAATGAAGATATTAAGTTATCGGGTTTGGTCGCATCATTCTCGGCCTTTGATGGTAGATCGACCTTCGAAACGAGTGACCTAAAAACATTTATTGTTACTACTGACGCCAGTGGGTCAATCGTTGAGTGGGAGTGGACAGCTAGATTTGACGACTCTACTGGTGCAACGCCAAACCGCCAAATTTATTCAGCCTTTTTCCCGGGAGTTGTCTTTATTGAAGAAGCAAGATTTGTTTATAATTGTGGGGTGGAAATAACAACGTGCGAGCCGAGTGAAAATTTTTTTTGACGAAGCTCGATACCTAATTGTCGATGTTGTTGAACCGGGCAACGTTTGGAGCGTAGATAACGTAAATGTCGTACCGCTTCCTGGCGCGGGTTGGATGCTTTTACTAGCTTTTGGCGGCCTAGCTACCTTTTGCCGACGCCAAAAGACGATTTAAGCTGGTTTAGTATATAACGTTAAAACACGAAATAACACGCAACCTGTCGGATCATACATAGATCCGTGGGTCTGTTTCAATTTATGTAGCTCGTCTTATTAAGTGACGCGATGTCCAGGCAAGAATATTCTGAGGCTATCCCCAACAAAATAATTGAAGTCTGACATCGAGTTTGTGCGAACGCAGCTGTAACAGCGATCAATAGACAGTGGTCAGTCTGCCCGATGTGGTTTGTACACAGAAATACTTTATGCAGACTGTATATTAAGCAAAGTCATGAGATATTGTTTCAGGCATCTTAAATTGCGCGAACCGCTCTGTACGGATTTGAAAGCAAAGATATATCAAACTAAATCAGAATTTTGCGAGCTTTCATGGAGTTAAAAATCGATCTTACTCGTTTCATTTATTTATTAATTCTAACAAAAATAGAATAAAAAGTCTGCGGCTTTATGCCGAGCCAAAGTTGTTGTTTTCTAGAAACATTTTCTGATTGCAAGATTCAATTTTGCAATCTTTTGGTTTGAAGACTTTCCTGCCGTCCGCAGTGAACACAAAACGTATAAACAAGAAACAAATGCTACTTTCCGGCTAGAAAGAAAAGCAAACAAGCACGGCGTCGCATAAATGGTTCACCAGCATCTCTAATTCTGACATTCCGTGCGCCCTTTCTTTGGACATTCGCAAAGGTAAATGCTCAGACCGCTGTGCAAGAGTGGGCCTGCTGAATTACTTTATAAATTAGTTCGCAAGATCACTTCGACGCGGATCTGCTCTTGGGAGCCTTCGACCTTGCGCTTGTCCACCGTTGCTTTGAGCTTTCTAACAGCACTTCGCACAAGGTGGCCTGGGTTCTGCGCAATAATGCCATCTAAGTCGCCGGCTCGCAATTCTGCTTCTGTGAAAGGCGTTCTTTCGTGTGCAATTTTTATCAGATTTTTGGGGGTGTCTAGTTCCTTCAATACCATCAAAGGAGGTCGCGCCTCCGATGACATGACGTAGAAGCCAACAAGATCTTGGTTTTTCTCCACAGTACTTGAAACTATCCTGGCTGCTCGCTCAGTGTCGCCATATGTCTCAAGAGAAGGTAGGGCTTTCAAAGCTACAAAGCTGTTGTTCAACTCTTCGTCAAAACCGAGGCGACGCTCCATGCTGTCGCGAGACTGCATACTTTCTGCAATAACCATTATTGACCCTCTGGCGCCGCCGGAAAACCGTCCAATCAGGTTTGCTGCAGTTGCACCAGCTGATTGGTTATTCATGCCAACCCAATGTTCCTTGGTCGTAGTTTGATCAGAAATGAAAGGTAAAGCTGCAACGCCTCGTTCTTGAAGCCGGAAGATCGCGTCTCTGACTTGCGGAGACTCTGGTGCCATAATCGCGACGCCGCTAGTCGTGGAAATATCAATGGTGGTCAAAAAGGCGGCGATGCTGTGTGGGTCGTTTTCATCAATTTGATGGACATCGCACCAAACGAGGTCCTCTGCGAAAGTTGTACCCGCTTCTTCAATGTGACGAATGATCTCATTCAAAAATTGATCGCCAGAACGGGGCAGGGCAAAGACAAACCGATACTTTTGTGATTTTGCCAAGTTGGCCGCTTGTATGTTGCGGACGAATCCAAGTGTTTTGATGGCTTCATGTACCCGATCGACGGTCTTTTGCTTCACGCCTTCACGCCCGTTCAGCACGCGATCTACTGTCGCGCGACTAACGCCTGCTTCTCTTGCGAGATCTTTTGTCGTGGGTCGGAGCATTGTTGTGCTGCGTGTCAAAGTTTTAGTTTTTGTCATATTATCAGGTATTTGCTTCGTCGCAACGGGATGCCGAAGGATAAAAGTTTCCAGTTATTTTGAGTTCTGTAGCATTTTTTGATGCACGTGTGTCAAAATAAACTTGCAATGACGCACGTGCCTCATTTAGCAAGGAGTCAAGCTGGGTCGTGGCGAGGAGACCTGGCGCCAAGTGTAAATTGGGAGGAACATACCAATGAAGACAAAAATGATGACTACCGTTGCAGCTGGGGCAATCCTCGCGTCTGCTCTTTCGACGGCGGCGCAAGCAGAAGACCTAACTCTTTGTTGGGCTGCGTGGGATCCAGCTAACGCTTTAATCGAGTTGAGTAAGGATTTTGAAGAAAAGTCCGGCCACAACATGAGCTTTGAGTTCGTGCCGTGGACTAGCTTTGCAGATCGGATGCTGAACGAGCTGAACTCGGGTGGCCAGTTGTGTGACTTGATGATCGGAGATAGTCAGTGGATCGGTGGTGGTGCCGAAAACGGCCATTACGTAAAATTGAATGATTTCTTCGATGCTAACGGCATCACGATGGACGACTTCATCCCAGCGACTGTGACAGGCTATTCCGAGTGGCCAAAGAATACACCAAACTATTATGCATTACCCGCTTTTGGTGATGTCGTAGGCTGGACCTATCGCAAAGATTGGTTTGAACGTCCAGAACTGCAGGCAGAATACAAGGAAACCTATGGTCGCGACCTCGGTGTTCCAGCATCTCTTGATGAATTGAAAGACATCGCAGAGTTTTTCCAAGGCCGCGATATCGACGGCACCGTTGTTTATGGTGCCGCGATTTATACAGAGCGCGGTTCGGAAGGCATCACGATGGGTGTGACAAATGCCCTCTACAACTACGGCTTTCTTTACGAGAATCCAGAGCAACCCTATGAGCTTGATGGGTTCGTAAATTCCGCCGGTGCAGTTGAGGGCCTTGAGTTCTACAAAGAACTCTACGACGTTGGTACGCCTCCCGGCTCCTCCAACTGGTACATGGGCGAAAATATTGACGCCTACAGATCCGGTCAGGTCGCCATGCAGATGAATTTTGCTTTCATCTGGCCTGGGGTTGAGGCTGACGAAAACGTTGGCAGTGGTAAATCTGGCTACTTCGCGAACCCAACCGGGCCTTCAGGCCAGTTTGCGCAACTTGGCGGGCAAGGCATTTCCGTTGTGACCTACTCAGAAAAACAAGACGCTGCTCTTGAATACATCCAGTGGTTTGCTCAGCCTCAAGTTCAAGCCAAATGGTGGGAACTCGGTGGCTATTCTGCACTCAAGGCGGTTGTCGAAGATCCAAGCTTTGCAACAAGCCAGCCATATGCGCAAACCTTCCTCGACTCCATGGCGATTGTGAAGGATTTTTGGGCCGAACCAGCTTATGCGGATCTGCTTATCCCGATGCAGGAACGGATGCATAATTACGTCGTTGCAGGCGATGGCACGGCACAAGAAGCGCTTGACGGTCTTGTGCGCGACTGGGTCGAAGTCTTCGAAGACGAAGGTAAGCTCTGATCCGTCGCCAGTTACTCAAAAGCTCTCCAGCCCATGAAAGTGGGCTGGAGATTGTGATGCCCAAAATTGAGTTAAATCCTGTTGTGGCTACTCGATTTTAAGGAAACAGAAGATGACAACTTCCCCTATGTTAAAAGTGGCAAAACAAACGCCCGACGGAGTTGCAAAAAGAATCCGTGGATTGTCCGATCGCTCCATCGCTTGGATATTTGTTGTCCCTACGGTCTTTCTTTTGCTCGCAGTCAATATCTTCCCACTGATCTGGACGATCCGCCTAAGTTTTACCAACTATCGCGTAAATAGGCCTAACAAAGAAGTCGAATGGATTGGATTGCGTAACTATGAGCGCATACTGAACGATCCAGACATCTGGCACACAATGCAGGCGACCGCGCACTTCCTATTTTGGACCATCCTGATCCAGGTTCTGATCGGATTTGCACTGGCTTATTTGATTAACAAAAAATTTAAAGGAAATGACCTTTGGACAACCGTCATCGTCTTCCCAATGATGCTCTCACCTGCGGTGGTCGGTAACTTCTGGACATTTCTGTACCAACCCCAAATTGGCTTGTTCAATTATGTTGTCACGTTTTTTTCTGGCGGCGATCCAGCAGATTTTTCCATGATCGGTGATGTGTATTTAGCTCCCTGGGCGATCATTATTGTCGACACTTGGATGTGGACACCGTTTGTCATGCTGATCTGTCTAGCTGGCCTAAGGTCAATTCCAGACAGCATCTATGAAGCTGCCGAATGTGATCGGGCAAGCAAGTGGCGCCAATTTTGGACCATAACGATCCCAATGGCACTGCCCTTCCTGATGTTGGCTGTTCTGTTCCGTGGGATTGAGAACTTCAAAATGTTCGATCTCGTAGTGCAACTAACGGGCGGAGGTCCGGGCAACACGACAACCCTGACTTCTATCGATTTGAAACGCGAGGCATTTGAGAAGTGGCGCACAGGTTATTCGTCGGCCTATGCGGTGATCCTTTTTGTCACGGTTTTTGGCCTAGCGTCGATATATGTGAAAGCGCTCAATAAGGTAAAAGAAAGATGAGCTTCTCTGTTACCGAACCGGCTAAAAGCACCAAGTGGTTTGCTGGTATTTTGGTCGTCACCTATGCGGTGATTACGGTCATTCCTCTTCTATGGATTATCGCAACAGGGTTCAAATCTCCATCGGACTCGATTGCCTATCCACCTGTTGTGGTGTTCGAACCAACACTTGAAGGATATGTGAACCTCTTTACCGACAGGACGCGTGCGACTGAGGAAATGCTGGAGGAGGCTGGTCCACCTCAGACATGGTATGAGGAAATCGCACGCGAACGGGGTACGGTTATATCAGGACCATCTCGCTATGGTGAACGCTTCTTGAACTCTGTGATTATTGGGTTTGGTTCAACCGCACTCTGTATGGTTTTAGGAACGGCCGCAGCCTATGCATTCAGCAGGTTCCGCGTTCCTTTAAAGGACGACCTCCTATTCTTCATACTGTCCACACGGATGATGCCACCGATTGCCGTAGCGATCCCCATATTTCTTATGTTCCGGAATCTCGGCTTGAACGACACACACCTTGGCATGATCCTGCTTTATACCGCCGTGAACCTTTCGCTTTCCGTCTGGCTGTTAAAGGGTTTCATTGACGAGATCCCTATTGAGTATGAAGAAGCGGCTCTAATTGATGGCTACACTCGGTTCCAAGCTTTCTACAAAGTGGTTCTGCCACAAGCAGCCACAGGAATCGCATCAACAGCAATCTTTTGCCTAATTTTTGCTTGGAACGAATATGCCTTTGCGGTCCTTCTAACATCAGGAAATGCACAAACAGCGCCACCGTTCATTCCAAACATTATCGGGGTAAATGGTAAGGATTGGCCTGCTGTAGCCGCTGGTGCCACGATCTTCCTTGTCCCTGTTATGGTGTTCACCGTGCTTCTACGCAAACACCTGTTACGTGGCATTACATTCGGAGCAGTGCGCAAATGACCAACTTTGTTAATGGCCTGTTACGGTTTCGCCGTGGTCCTTGGGAGATGGTCGCCTCCATACTAATTGCGACAGGTGTTTTGATGCTGATGCAGCCGTTTCTGCTTGTTCTCTACACCTACTCCTTCGTCGTAACTCTTGTTGGCACGGTGATGTTTATCATCGTCAGCCACTTCCCGAATTAGGAAGCGCGAAATGGCACAAATACACATTGAAAAGGTACGCAAAGATTTTGGTGCGTTCACAGCGGTTCAGTCATCAACTTTTACCATCGAAGATGGCGAGTTCTTCATGCTCTTGGGGCCATCGGGCTGTGGCAAGACCACCACGCTACGGATGATGGCGGGGCTAGAGCTTCCGACATCGGGCGAGATTTACATTGATGGTGAAGAGGTTGGAATGAAGCCTGCGAGCCAGCGGGATATTGCCTTCGTATTTCAAATGTTTGCGTTGTACCCACATCTGAACGTGGGCAAGAATATAAGCTATCCGCTGATCAGCCAAGGAATGCCAAAGGTGCAGGCCAAAAAGAAGGTCAGCGAAATCGCTGAGATCCTTGGTATTACCGACATCCTCAATAGGCCGATTGGCGGTTTGTCTGGTGGTGACCGTCAGCGGGTGGCATTGGGTCGCGCAATTGTTCGAGACCCAAAGGCTTTCTTTATGGATGAGCCTTTGGGTGCGTTAGATGCCGAGTTTCGCGAGCATATGTCCGAAGAATTGCGGGCGTTGCATAACCGTATGAACGCTACCACTGTTTATGTGACCCATGACCAGCTTGAAGCGATGCAGATGGGCGACAAGATCGTTGTAATGAACCACGGCGTGGTTGAGCAATTTGGTGTGCCGCAAGACATCTATGACTGGCCAGCCACAAAGTTTGTGGCCCAATTCATTGGCTCGCCTCCCATGAATTTCCTTGATTTCCATGGGATGTTGGCACCCAGCGAAATCAAAGTAAGGTTTGGTGAAGCCGAGTTTGATATCCCGAAGACGCTAGACGGCGCGAATGGTAATCTGACTTTTGGCGTTCGCCCTGAGCACGTCAAACTTGATGATAGTGCGAAGTATCGAGGCGAGGTGTCGGCCGTTGAATACTTGGGGACAACACAGATCATCACCTTGGAGACGGCCAATGGATCCGTCAAAGCGCGCGTCGCTTCATCCGACAATGTTCAAGTTGGCGAGCGCACTGGTTTGAAGTTCGATTCACGCACGGTGTCAATTTTCAATGGCGAAACCGGCCATGTGCTGAGGAGTGAAGCAAATCAAGAGGTTTTGAACTATGGCTGAGGTTTCCCTCCAAGGCGTCACCAAAACCTTTGGTGGTGAGACTGCGCTCGATAATGTCACAATGACCGTACCAGATGGGTCGTTCGTTGTTTTGCTTGGTCCAACCGGTGCCGGCAAAACAACAACACTAAGGATGGTGTCGGGCCTTGATAAGCCTGATGCGGGCAAGGTGATGATTGGCGGTATCGATATGGCTGGCCTAACACCAGCACAGCGCGACGTGACAATGGTTTTTCAGCAGTACTCGCTTTATCCGCATTTGACGGTGCGTCAGAATCTCGAGTTTCCGTTGAAATCACCTATCTTGCGGACGCCGCAGAATGTCATCAACCAGAAGGTCGGTGAGGTCGCAGAAATCCTTCAGATCAGTCACAAGCTTGATAACAAAGCAACAGCCCTGTCTGGGGGGGAGATGCAACGCGTGTCGATCGGACGTGCGCTGGTTCGCCAGCCATCTGTTTATCTGATGGATGAGCCGTTGAGCTCTTTGGACGCAAAGCTGCGTTCAGACTTGCGGGTGGAGTTGAAGAACATTCAGGCGAACTCCGGCGCGACATTGCTTTACGTGACCCACGACCAGATCGAAGCGATGACAATGGCAACGCATGTGGGCGTGCTCGATCATGGTCAGTTGACCCAATTCGGCACACCGCGCGAGATCTATGAAAACCCTGTAAGTGTCTACGCCGCAAGCCGATTGGGTCAGCCACGTATGAATATTCTGCCTGCACATCTGTTTGGCGATGCACCTGCAGGTGCGCGCGACGTCGGTCTGCGACCTGAACACATCGTGCAAGGTGAAGGCGAAGATAGCACGGTAACCCGCGTCGAACGTCTTGGCGACCAGACACGACTGCATTTGGTCTACAAAGATCATGTCATCATCACGGTGACAGACGCTCACACCGAACTAAGCGGCGGCGACATCGTCAAAATCCGTCCCAACAATCCATATTACTTCGACGCCGATGGCGCGCGTGTAGCTTAAGGGGAGAGGCATGCAGCATTTCATCAACGAAAAAGAAAACATGGTCACGGATGCGATCGACGGTACGATCGCGGCGTCCGGTGGCAAGCTCACCCGTCTTGATGGGTATCCACATATCCGCGTTGTTGTGAGATCCGATTGGGACAAATCAAAGGTCGCTTTGGTGTCAGGCGGTGGGTCAGGACATGAACCTGCGCATGCAGGTTTCGTTGGCAAAGGTATGTTGACCGCAGCTGTTTGTGGGGATGTTTTTGCGTCACCGTCCGTGGATGCAGTTTTGGCCGGTATCCTCGCCGTTACTGGCCCAGCTGGTTGTTTGTTGATTGTAAAAAATTATACAGGCGACCGGCTAAATTTTGGCCTAGCAGCAGAACGAGCGCGGGCCTTTGGGCATAAGGTCAGTATGGTCATTGTCGACGACGATGTTGCCTTACCTGAATTGCCGCAAGCGCGCGGTGTTGCTGGTACATTGTTCGTGCACAAAATTGCAGGAGCCATGGCCGAGAATGGCGCTAATTTAGAAGCCTGCACACTTGCTGCGGAACGTGTGATCAAGTCTACGCGGTCAATCGGGATGTCGCTCGATACCTGCACGGTACCTGGGTCTTTGAAAGAAGATCGCATCCCACTTGGGATGGCTGAACTTGGTCTAGGTATCCACGGTGAAGCAGGCGTTGAACAGGTCGCTTCAAACGGCGCTGCGGATGCTATTTCGAAGATGGTGGAAAAACTATCGGAAGGGATGCCAAAGACACCCCACGTTGCGCTTGTGAACAACCTCGGTGGCGCCTCTTGCCTAGAGATGTCAATTCTGACCGATAGCCTGCTGAAGTCCGATATAGGTGCATATATTCGGCACGTCTTGGGGCCTGATGCAATGATGACTGCGCTTGATATGCATGGTTTTTCGATTTCACTTATGGAGCTCGCGAATGGAGATGAAGTGCATTTGGCGCAAAGCGTTGATGCGCCCGCTTGGCCGGGGCTAAACCGAGTGCAAGAGCCGACAATACTTCCACTGCCGGACGGGCTGTCTCCTATTCGTGCACCTGCGTCAGCGCACAACGAGACCAAGGAATTTCTAACAGGGTGTTGCAACGTTTTGATTGCGGCAGAGATGGACCTGAACACGCTTGATGCAAAATCAGGAGATGGCGACACAGGTTCCACTTTAGCAACGGCATCTCGGGCATTGATTGATGCAATGGATACCTTGCCTTTGGCAGATCACACCCAGCTTTACAGAGCAATCGGGCTTGAGCTAAGCCAAACTATGGGAGGATCTTCCGGCGTACTCTTAGCGATCTTCTTTGCAGCTGCCGGAGATGCTTCTTCTTCAGGTCTGCCTATGAAAGACGCATTGAAGGCAGGGCTAGATCGTATGCGGGAAATCGGTGGTGCCAACCCTGGCGACCGTACAATGGTGGATTCATTGCTTCCGGCTTTGGACGCGCTGAACACCAGCATGGCGGCAGCTGCAGAAGCGGCGCGTAAGGGGGCCAACTATACAGCCACATTGACATCAGCGAAGGCGGGTCGTGCTAGCTACATCAATGCGGAGCAATTATACGGGCATATTGATCCGGGCGCTGAGGCCATCGCGCGCTTGTTCGAACATCTGGCTGCTTAAACCTTATGACTTACCCAACGCTTAGCGCTTACCTAAAAACTGGGGTGAGCGACCTGAAGTTCATTGACCTGGTCGACCGAATAGAAAATGCAATTTGGCAAATTCCATAGTGAGTACCACCGGCCCTTAGCGACTATTGGACTGGGGTTAATGTCGCTGCAGCACGGCCCGTTATAGCTGGCGTTCACTGTTATGGCTTAATCTGATTTGCTATGAATGTCGGTTACACAAGACACTACCGCAATCTTAACACAAAAGGGTGTCCGTCGCTCATGATACCACGCAACGTGCAAAACTTTGGGTAGTGCAAAACTGTTTGGTAAGGCTGCATACGCATGCGTGCTAGCCTCACGCGTTCGTTACCTATGGAAATTTAGTAGTGTCTGTGGTGCTTTGTATCCCCAGAGATTTGGTGCATGTTACTGCTCAAGCGTTGGTAAAATGGCAGGAACAGATGTCCGACGGCATAGACTTGGTGATTTATGATGGTCGACTGGTTACTCCTGATGGGGTCATCGAGGGTGACTTAGCCGTGGCCGATGGTAAGATTGTGTCAGTCGGAAAGCCTGTTTTGGACGCGAAGGCCCAAATCTCGGCTAAAGGTAAACTAGTAATGCCCGGTGGTGTCGACCCGCACGCGCATATCGAGCAGATGTCCGGTATGGGTCAATGGAACGCTGACACTTTCGAAACCGCAACCAGGTCAGCGGCCATGGGAGGCACAACCAGCGTCATTTCCTTTGCCGCCCAAGGCAACGGACAGGAACTAGCTGACACGGTCAAGGATTATGCGGCGCGTGCCGAGCGGGGCGCGATTATTGACTATGCCTTTCATATTACTCTGACTGATATCTCGGTTCCCAATTTCGAGCGTGATTTCGCCGATCTGATCGGTGCGGGCCACAGGTCGCTGAAAGTGTTCACCACGTACAATATCCAACTGCATGACGCTGAGCTCTTGAAGATCTTCCATCAGGCGCGTGAGGCAGGCGCGTTGGTCTGCGTTCATGCCGAAAATGACGCGATCATAACTGAGGCTAAAGAGGCGCTGATAAGTGCTGGTCAAACCACCCCTCGCGATCACGCCCGATCCCGGCCCAGAATGGCTGAAATCGAGGCAGTTGAACGGATTTGTCGTTATGCCGAATACCTTGATCAACCGGTGATGCTGTTCCACATTTCGACGAGTGAAGGCGCGCAGGCGGTGCGCGTTGCAAAGGAGCGAGGTGCTCCTGTATGGGCTGAAACCTGCCCGCATTATCTTTTCATGACGGAAGAAGTGCTGGATCGCCCCGGATTGGAAGGCGCCAAGTGGATGTGTTCGCCGCCACAACGTAGTGTCACGGATCAAGAAGAACTTTGGCATTCCCTTCGAGACGGGACGCTTGACTTGGTTTCTTCGGATCACGCCCCCTACCGTTTTGACGAAACGGGTAAGCTGGCTGCTGGACCTGAAGCAGGGTTTCATCAGATCGCCAACGGATTGCCAGGGTTGGAAACGCGGCTTCCACTGATGTTCGACGCAATGGTGTCCAAGGGGCACGGCGGGCCTGAAGGTTTTGCCGAACTCACCTCACACGCTCCGGCCCGGCTCTATGGTCTACAACGAAAAGGCCGGATTGCAGAGGGCATGGATGCCGATATCGTGATATGGAATACTAATAAGACCGTTACTTATGGCGAGAACGATCTGCATGACAATGTAGGTTATAACCCTTGGAAAGGTTATAGCGTGATTGGCTGGCCGGATCAGGTCATTCTGCGAGGGCGAACCCTTGTCAAAAACGGAGAGTTCTTTGGAACCCCGGGAAGCGGGCAGTGGATCGACCGGCCTGTCCTTGCTGCTCAACCAGCTAACCTAGTAGTTGTACAAGCATGAGCAGCAGACCAGACGCCGACAATAAACTGGCTATCACATTCTTTTACTACCGTGATTTGTCCGTCGCGATTCAGTTTTACGAAGACGTCCTAGGCTTACCGCTGGCGATAGATCAAGGCTGGTGCAAGATTTATGAAATCTGTCCTGGCGCCCATATCGGACTAGTGGATGAGGCCAAGGGCATGAACAAATGGGCCGCCGTCAAGCCTGTGCAGCTATGTATTCGGGTGCCGGATGTAGACGGCTGGTATGACTACGCAATCACCAAGAGGCTCGACAACCTGTCAAAACTATTCGTCAATGATGAGATTGGCATTCGCGCGTTTGTTTTCAATGACCCAGAGGGCTATCAGATCGAGATCCAGTCAGCTACCCGGCAAGGGGCATGAGCACGCTCGTCGTCATAAACCCTAATTCTTCGCATACGGTCACTAACGAGATCGACGTGGCTATTACTCCATTGCGCAGCTTTGGCATCCCCATTCGTTGTCTGACCCTTGCCCAGGGTCCACCGGGCATCGAATGCCAGCGTCAAGCGGATTTAATCATCGCGCCGATGCTGGAACTTGCCTCTGCGCAGACCGATGCCTCCGGATATGTGATTGCCTGTTTTGGTGATCCCGGGTTACACGCTCTCCGCGATCAGACAGACCTCCCGGTGGTCGGCATTCAAGAAGCGGCGGTCGTGACCGCGCTGACCCTCGGACAACGGTTTGGTGTGATTGCCATTCTATCGCACTCTATACCACGCCACCTCAGGGCCTTTGGCGCAATGGGCGTACTGGATCGGCTGGCAGGGGATCGTGCCCTGGGTCTTGGCGTGGCAGACCTTGCCAACCCCCACATGAGTCTTGATGCGATGATTGCTACCGGTAAAAGGCTACGCGACGAAGATGGCGCGAATGTCCTGATCATGGGATGCGCGGGAATGGCCAGCTATCGAGAGCCACTGCAGCAGGCCACCGGCCTGCCCGTTGTTGAGCCTACCCAGGCCGCCGTGACTATGGCGTTGGGACAAATTCAATTGGACCTTTCACACAAACTAAAAAGTGCCGACCATGCTTGATGAAACCGTAAAAGGCGTCTTTACCATCGCTGCGACCCCGTTTCTGCCCGACGGCGCACTAGATTTTGACAGTATCGACAGGATGGTCGACGCCTATATTGAAAAAGGTGCCAATGGCCTGACAATCCTGGGTATGATGGGCGAGGCAGGCAAGCTTTCCGCCGAAGAATCCGTGGCGGTTGTTCGACGTGTAACCGCACGTTGCCAAGTGCCGGTGATAGTTGGGGTGTCTGCGTCCGGCTTTGCGTCGATAACGGCACTGAGTAACGAGGCAATGGAGACCGGTGCAGACGGGGTGATGGTCGCCCCGCCAATGGGGCTCCAGACAGATGCGCAAATTACAAATTATTTCCTCGGTGTAGCGGATGCGTTGGGCGATATCCCGTTTGTCCTGCAGGATTTTCCATTGGCAACCGGTGTGCAGATTTCGCCTTCGGTGATCCTTCGGATCGTTGAAGATTGCCCGACTTGCATTATGCTCAAGCACGAAGATTGGCCCGGCTTAGAAAAAATTAGCGCGCTTCGAAAAGCATCTGATGTTGGCGGGCGCCGCATTTCTATCCTGTGCGGGAACGGTGGGATGTTTCTAATGGAAGAAATGATCCGCGGCGCGGATGGTGCGATGACGGGATTCGGATACCCCGAAATGATGCGTCAGGTACTTGACGCATTCCTCGCAGACAAGCTCGAGCGCGCACGTGATATCTTTGATGCCTACATGCCAATGATACGTTATGAATCGCAGCCCGGCATGGGGCTTGCTATCAGGAAGTATTCTCTGGCTCGCCAGGGGATCATTGCCCATCCGACAATGCGTAAGCCGGGGGCAGGTTTGACCGCCGCGGCGATAACCGAAATCGATGTTCTGTCCTTGCGTCAAGAAAAACGCCTGGCAGAACTTGGGCTGTAGTGCAGAAGTCAATGAAACCTTGGCAGGGATATAGTGGACGTGGCGAGTATGCTGGCGGTAAAGTGGTGATAAGTGCGCCGCGCAGCAAAGCTCAGTTGTCGACTTTCAACGACCAATAATGCACCGCTTCCCGCATCAGCCTCCTATCGAAGCCATAGATCGCTGCAACCAAAATAGACGTCTGTTTTACCAAAAACTTAGTTCAAATAGGGTTACTCGCGCCGATCACTGTGCGAACTTGTCCCCTTTCTTAATGCCAGCTAGTTTGTAGAAGCGCGCAAACAGCCTGAACTGGCTGTCAGAATGCCACTAAGGTATGTTCTAGCCTCTTTTCCACGTGCTTCTTCAAAGCCGCTGTTGTTTCATCGCGCGCTAGCGCCGCTTTGAACATATCAAGGTGTTCCTGAACAGCTTCGTCGCCACGGTAGGTCAGTACCAGCATTTGATAATGCAAGTATTTGTCGAACAAAACAGAGTGCAGAGAGAGAAGGTTCTTCGAACCGCAAGCTGATATTAGGGCCTGGTGAAATTCCCAGTCGTATTGATCCTCCCCCACAGAAGTGGTCCGCCCCTATAGTTAGGAAACGGAGGATCAGATATGGGAATCAAGCGTCATAAACCGGAAGAGATTGTCACTAAGTTACGGCAGGTTGAGGTACTGTGCG
>Ga0189290_100245_pt1 | contig 20929 bp, 21 predicted proteins | sample UW140minimetaG_FD_130318 | JGI IMG/M metagenome (GOLD analysis project Ga0189290, IMG submission 130318) | Marine microbial communities from the Costa Rica Dome - UW140 mini metaG | ecosystem: Environmental > Aquatic > Marine > Oceanic > Photic zone | place: Costa Rica: the Eastern Pacific...
AGGTCATCCTTGGTAGCCGTTTTTTGGTTTGGGGTAAAAGCCGCGGATCGGAGCTAAGCGATCTATGAGATGTGGTCCACCCCGTGCCATGCTTGATCGACAGCGCCAATTGGGGTTAGCCTTCACTCAGAGTATTTCTGTGTTGGTTTTTGGTTTGGGATTGTCATGAACATTTTTCGTTCAGAAAACGCGCCTTTTGCGGTGGTGTTATTGGCCGGTGCATTGGGATGGTATGTTTCAACTTTACAATCGTCTTTGGGCGACAGGCTCGCGTTGCTCTACTCATTCTCAAACGCGAGTACGGGTCAGGTGTCTCTGCGTGTTGAGAACATTTCGCGGGTGGAGCAGTTTCATGACACTTTTCGCGTTGTCTGTACTGTCTCAGAAGGTGAGCCGCCATGTTTGAAACAGGATAAGCCGCCTCAATATGAGGTTGTCGGACCGATCAACTTGACCAATGAAGTTGAGATAAACCTTAAGCCAGATGGCAGTACTGCGATAGTGAAAGCCTGGGTGCCACCTGGGGCAACTATGAAAATTGTGTTTCCGACAGAGAACAGGAAGTCACAGTTCAGATTTCAGTATTTTCCTGATCAGAGCACAGCCGAAAATAAGATGCCGCGTTTTTTCCGTGGCGGGGTGGAAAGCTTTGTAGTCAAAAATTTTGATCGGGTTCTGATTTGGATATTTGTTGCTTCGGTTGTCTGTGTTGCCATTTTCATTGGTGCGCAAATTAGTGAATTAATTGGGTTAAAAAGAAATAAGGAACCGGACGATGATCAGTCAGAAGAGCTTCACGTTTCTGTGCGCCATCACTTTGTTGATGTCATTGACCCCGCAAGTGACAAGAGCTGAGGGAATAAAGGTCGAATTTCAGGCTTTCACCCAAGGTCAGCCAGAGCTTGGTATTCAGGCGCGAATTGCCGTCACTTATCCCGACAACGAGGTTGTCGAATTTGTGACCGGGCGAGACGGGCGCGCAGTGCGCGAACTTAAGGCTTGCGACTACCGCGTAAAGATTGAAGCGCGTTCCTACTGGGGAGATCACACAAAGAAGTCGTCAACCTGTGATCCGGTTCCGGTGAAGCTGGCTATGACACCAACAGTGCAGTCGGCGGTTGTGGCCGATGTTTTGCTTGATATTGAGAACGGAACCTCGCCGACGAATGCGACGGCGCAAGTCTATTTTGATGCGTTGAGGGCGGCGGTGGACGAAGATAATATCTCGGCCGCAGCGAAGGCAGCAAACGAATTGCAGTGGTCGTTGTATGTGGCGGGCAACACGCAGGAGGCCTACAACTACGGTGTGTTTGCACAGTCAGCCGGATTTGAAGCCCTCAATTATTCTGATTTTGCGGCAACAATACCTGATAATGATCTTTCCGAGATGGCTATGACCGTGGATGAAACGCGCAGTCTGGTGGTGATGTCGGAGACAGGTCTGTCCATACTTCAGAAAGCGCAAACAGAATTGGGTCTTAGTGCGAGTGGTGCTTGGGATGGTCAGACATTCCGGGCGCTTGAGAAGGCCACACTAGGGCGTTCTGGTGAGCAGATGTTTTGACGGGGACTGCGGATTTTTGTGAACGGGTCAGCCAAACGTCGAAAAACTCCTCCCACCTTGCTCCCCCTTTGGCTCTGCGCTATCACGCTGATCTGAACCCATAAGAAGGTCTTTTCCCATGCGCGCTGAAGCTCAGAACACTGTAACAGAGATCGAAAAATCCCTGACCCTGTTGCGCCAGCGTTTGGATTGGGAAACTGCGCCGTACAGATTGGAAGAGTTCAACGCGCGTGTTGAAGACCCTAACCTGTGGGATGATGCGGCGGCGGCACAAAAACTGATGCGGGAGCGTCAGACTTTGGTGGACGCTATGGATGTTGTGAAATCCATTGAAACTGATCTGACAGACAACATCGAGCTGATTGAACTTGGTGAGATGGAAGAGGATGATGAAGTCGTCGCTGAGGCCGAGGAGGCGCTCAAGGCGTTGGCGGCCAAATCAGCGGAGAAAGAGCTTGAAGCGCTGCTGGATGGTGAGGCTGATGGCAACGACACTTTCCTTGAAATCAACTCGGGCGCTGGTGGCACGGAGAGTTGTGACTGGGCCAGCATGCTGGCGCGGATGTATGTGCGCTGGGCTGAGAAAAAGGGCTACAAAGTCGAGCTTCAGGCCGAAAGTGCGGGTGAAGAAGCGGGTATCAAGTCGGCGGCTTATAAAATTTCTGGGCATAATGCCTATGGTTGGCTGAAGTCGGAGAGCGGCGTACACCGTCTGGTGCGGATTTCGCCGTTTGACAGCGCCGCGAAGCGCCATACATCTTTCACATCGGTGAAGGTCTATCCGGTGGTGGATGACAACATCGAGATTGAAGTGAACCCGGCCGATATCCGGATTGATACTTATCGCTCGTCCGGGGCAGGCGGTCAGCACGTAAATACCACCGACTCCGCGGTACGGATCACCCACCATCCAACCGGGATTGTGGTGACCAGTTCCGAGAAGTCGCAGCACCAGAACCGCGACATCGCCATGAAAGCGCTGAAGTCACGTCTGTATCAGATCGAGTTGGACAAGCGTTCAGCCCTCGTGAACGAGGTGCATGAAAATGCGGGTGATGCGGGTTGGGGCAACCAGATCCGTTCCTACGTGTTGCAGCCCTATCAGATGGTGAAAGACCTGCGCACCAGCTATGAGACCAGCGACACCAAAGGCGTCCTTGATGGCGATTTGGATGGATTGATGGCGGCGACATTGGCTATGGATGTGTCGGGCATGAGCCGTGCGGACGCGCAATCCGAGGACTAAGGTCGGCGTATGATCGAGGGGGCTGTGCACCCGTCCCCGCGGGCGGTGACACCTCCAAGGTATTTGGCGAAAGAGACAGCAGGAGCGCTTCATCCGGGGATGAGGCGCTTTTTGTTTTTGGATGCGCTTGTTTGTTTAACCTGTTCATGATCCTCTGAGGTGGAGGAGGAGCAGGGCATGGTAGAGTTTCTGGATTGGGATGCGGGCAGACTGGCGGCGGCGTTGCGAGATGGGGCGCTGAGCGCGGAAGCCGTCATGGCGGCGACTTTGGCTCGGATTGAAGCGCGCAACCCTGCGATAAACGCAATTGTGGATGTGCGAGACGCTGACGCGTTATTGGCGGAGGCGCGGGACGCGGATACTGTGCCGATGGCTGAGCGCGGTGTGTTGCACGGCATGCCGATTGCGGTGAAGGCGCTTTCAGATGTGAAAGGCATGCGGACTACAGAGGGCAGTCCGTTGTTTGCGGATCGTGTGGCCGACAGTGACAGTGCGTTTGTGGCGCGGATGCGCGCAGCAGGCGCGATTTTCATTGGGAAGACCAATGTTCCGGAGTTTGGCCTAGGCTCGCACAGCTACAATCCTGTGCATGGGGTGACGTTGAATCCTTATGATACCAGCCGCACTGCGGGGGGCAGTTCGGGCGGGGCAGGGGCTGCTTTGGCGATGAGTATGGTGGCGCTGACAGATGGCAGCGACATGATGGGCAGCCTGCGCAATCCGGCAGGATGGAACAATGTCTATGGCTTCCGGCCCAGCTGGGGCGTGGTGCCCAAAGCGGTTGGGGCGGAGAGCTTCTGGCATCAGTTGTCGACCATTGGCCCGATGGGGCGCAGTCCAAAGGATTGTGCCCTCCTGTTGTCTGTGATGGCCGCAACGGAGCCGGGAGTGCCGTTTAATATGCCCGCGCAAGACTGGGTGTTACCTGAAGACTGTTCGGCGGCCGGCGCGAAGGTTGGCTGGCTTGGGGACTGGGGCGGGGCGATGCCGATGGAGGAGGGAGTTTTGCCGCTGTGCCAGGCCGGGCTGGATGTGTTGCGCGATCTCGGCGCTGACGTGGCAGATGTAGCGCCGCCGTTTGATGCGGAGGCGATGTTTCAGAGTTGGAGCGATTTGCGGGCCTTCGCCTTGGCGGGGGAGTTGGCGGACCTCTATGAGGATGAGACCAAGCGCGCCCGACTGAAACCTGCGGCGCAATGGGAGATTAAGCGCGGGATGGAGATGTCGGCGCAGGACTTGCATCGCGCAACCCAAGTGCGATCAGACTGGTTTGCATCAGCTGCGCAGCTCTTTGACCACTATGAACTTCTGGCCTTGCCCGTGGCGCAGGTGTTTCCGTTCCCAGTGGAGTGGGACTGGCCAAAGGATATTGCTGGCGTGTCAATGGACACCTATCACCGGTGGATGCAGGTGATGGTGCCCGCAAGCCTGCTGGGCCTGCCCGCCATCAGCGTGCCAGTGGGTTTTAACGCGGGTGGTTTGCCCATGGGCATGCAGTTTGTTGGTGCTAAAGGCGCGGATGTTCGGCTGTTGGAAATTGCAGAGGCGTATCATATGACGACCCAATGGCCGCGGAAACGTCCTCCACACATTCCAAGCGCTTGATTTAAGGCCGCAAACCGGATTTGATCGTCCGGGGGCGAGCAGGCACAGGGAGGCGGAATGTCTGAGGAGACACATGAGGGCGCGGAGGAACTCCGTGGTTCGGAAAAACCCATGAGCGAAACACAACTGTCCGCGGCGCGCAGCGAGAATGGCGAGCGTGCCCATGGCGCCCCGACCTTGGGCGACGTGAAGCCGGATATGTTGCGGCAGGCGCTCAAGCTGGGTCTGCGGGATTTTGTGCGCAAGCCGATGTACGGGATTGGGTTTGGCCTGTTTTATGTAGTTGGTGGCTGGCTGATGACCTGGCTAACAGTTGCTAGTGGGCAAAGCTATTGGCTGACTTTTGCGGCTATTGGCTTTCCACTGCTTGGGCCATTTGCAGCAGTCGGTTTGTATGAGGTGTCTCTGCGACTCGAACGGGGTTGGGAGGTCAACTGGTCATTGATTGCCGGTGTGGTCTGGCGGCAGAGCAAGCGGCAGTTGCCGTCGATCTGCGCGATCATCATCATTGTGTTTCTGTTCTGGTTCTTCCTTGCGCATATGATTTTTGCGCTGTTTTTGGGACTGGCGCCGATGACCAACGTGTCGAGTTCTTTTGAGATTTATACCACCGCTAATGGCATCACGATGCTGTTGGTGGGCTCCACTATCGGGTTCCTGTTTGCGCTGTTGCTGTACATGATCACAGTATTGTCGCTGCCGTTGTTGTTGGATCGCGAGATTGATTTTGTGACGGCGATGATCACCAGTTTTGCTTATGTGCAGAACCATTTTATTGTGATGTTGATGTGGGCAGCGATTGTGGCGGGGACAACGTTTATGGCCTTGATCCCCGGATTTCTCGGATTGTTGATTTGCCTGCCGGTGTTGGGTCATGGCAGTTGGCATTTGTATGCATTGATCAAATCTGCCGGTGCAGAAGGCGTGAATCAAAGGTAAATGAAATGACTTCAGTAAAGCCCGAGTTTGTGATTTCGGATGAGGCAGGCCTGCGGACGGTGTTTAAAACGCCCAAGCCAGACTCTTTGTCACAAAAGAAGTGTATTGATCATCTGGACAAACATGCGCGCGCGTTCATTGCGCGGTCGCCCTTTCTGTGCATGGGCACACAAGCTGCTGATGGGTTAGCAGATGTCACGCCGCGCGGGGACCCTGAAGGCTTTGTAAAGGTTCTGGATGCGCACTCATTGTTGATCCCAGAGCGTCCAGGCAATAATCGGATTGATAGTCTGATCAATATTGTGGGGAATCCCAATGTCGGTTTGATTTTTCTGGTGCCGGGGTTTGATGAGACGCTGCGGGTGAATGGCACGGCGCAGATCACTACGGACCCAGAGATCCTGGCGCTTTTGGAGGTGCAGGAGCGCCCGCCGCGCGCTGCGATTATTGTGTCGGTGGTGGAGGTGTTTTTGCACTGTGCCAAAGCGTTCCGTCGGTCAAAACTATGGGATCCCGTCTCTTTGCAGGATCGCAGTGAGATGCCCTCGTTGAGCAAGATGGTGTTGGACCAGAGCACCGGTGCACCGGAAGATCCAGAGGAAATGGCAAAGCTCGACGCACATTTGGAGGCGCGATATCGGGAGACGATGTATTAAGTCTGTTGGCCATTTTAAGTGCGCCTTCAAACGACTTTTCTAAGTGAATGGGGTGTCCAGCATGAGATGGCGTTTATGAAAATCTGGCAGCGCGTCGGGATCGACATAGCCGGTATTGCGGGCCAATGAGACGATCTCCTGTAACGGCAGGTCCAGGTGTTCGTAGACCATGCGGGCCACGCGGCGACCACGTAGAGTTTCGCGAGTGGGGCGCGCCGAATAGCCGAGCCAGAACTTGTTTTGAAAAGCGGCAACCCGGCCCAAGAAGCCAAAAGTTGCCGCCATGTTGTGGCGGTGCGAAACGTTGATGGAGATGCCGTCTTCCTGTGGGGAAACATAGCCGCGATATTCGCGTACAGGACCGTTGGTGGGCAGGCCGTGGGAACTCATTGCGGCGCGCGGTTCATAGCCACGCAAAAAGGTGTATTGGTTGTCGCGAAAAACAAAGACCAACCCGACCACCACTAAATCGGACTCCACAAAGCTTTTGCGGGAAAATCGGTAGAAGCCGGAGGGGAATGCCTCTTCCGTCAAGGTTTGCATGCCACTACCGATGTTGCCAGCAAGAAAGGGGTGGTTGAGCACTCCGGGACGTGTGTCGAGCGCTTCCAGAGGCTCCAGCAAAATGCGGGCGTCGACATCAAAAAACTTGCAGATCAGGTGTAGCACATCTGGCCGGGGAAAGCTTTCGCCTGATAGGTAGCGGTTGAATTGCGTGCGATTAATTCCCAGCTGGCGGCACAAATCGGATACCGACCGATAGGGAACACAGAGCCTTCGCAGGTTTCTCCCAAACATTTGCCGTAGCTCTGCAGGATGTGTTTCGCTGGTAAATGCAGTCTCGGGTTGTGACAATTGGCTCTCCGGCTGTGTTTGTCATTGAAAGACTCGCGGAACGTGCGCACAATCCGTTGGCGGTCATTTTGGACGCTGAATGGCGTCACCTTGGCGCATATTGGCACCAGCTTGCAATATGGTCGACGCAAAAATGGCCATAGGTTGATGGGTGACAGGCTGTAGGCTGGGGCATGAGCCAGCTGTGTTTTTGGCGAGTTTTTCTTTGCACGGGACATAACGAGTTTTAAGGGGAGGGAAGGGAATGAATGGCGTTGTGCTTTGGCATGACAGCAAAGGTGGTACAGCGGTTATTTGGTGTGAAGATCATGCGGATCTGGCGTATTTTAATGCCGAGACGGACGTGTCTGCTTTGGGGAGCGATACGGCGGAATTGGCAGCTGGGGATCTGGTGATTTTTGAAGTTATGATGGTTGGGCACCAGCGGCGCGCGTTGAACCTGCGTCGCTTAGCGCCAGGAACACCTTTGGCCGAGCACCTTTTGCAGGCGGCGATGGCAGTGGAGGCGGGAGAGGTTGCTCGCGCGTTGCGAGCTGCTTTGCATCTACCGGACGCGGCGGAGGACACAAAGACTTCGGCAAACGTGATTGACCTAGAAGCGGCCGCAAGGTCGCGCAAGGTGAGTTAGCTGAACCGGAACAATCCGGACAATCCATCAAAAGAAAAGGGGCCAAGCGGCCCCTTTTTGCTGCGTAATGCCTAAGCGGTTATTCAGCGCCGCGCGAGAGGGCGGCGACACCGGTGCGCGCCACTTCGATCAATCCCAGAGGGCGCATGAGATCGGCAAAGGCATCAATCTTGCTGGGGGTGCCGGTCAGCTCAAACACAAAGCTTTCCAGCGTGCTATCCACAGCATTGGCGCGGAAGATGTCGGCCAGACGCAGAGCTTCGACGCGTTTGTCGCCGGTACCCGCCACTTTGAATAGGGCCAGTTCGCGCTCTACAGACGCGCCCTCAACGGTTAGGTCGTGGACTGCGTGTACCGGTACAATGCGGCCAAGTTGCGCCTTGATCTGTTCGATCACCTGTGGCGTTCCGGTGGTCACAACCGTGATGCGCGACAAGTGGCCAGTGTGGTCCACTTCGGCCACGGTCAGGCTTTCGATGTTGTAGCCGCGACCGGAGAAGAGGCCAATCACGCGCGCCAGAACGCCCGGCTCGTTGTCCACCAGCACGGCGAGGGTGTGGGTTTCCACCTCGTCTGAGAAGTTGGGACGTAGGTTGTAAGCGGAGTGGCTCGTGGAGCCTTTTTTGATTTTTAGAGCAGCCATGATCTCTCTCCTTACACCATCACCGCGCCGCCAGCTTGGATAACGCCCTGTGTGCTGGCTTCGCCTAGAAGCATTTCGTTGTGCGGTTTGCCCGACGGGATCATCGGGAAGCAGTTCTCGTGTTTCTCCACCAGACAATCAAAGATCACCGGGCCGTCGTAATTGATCATTTCCATGATCGCGTCGTCCAGATCATCCGGGTCGGAACAGAGGATGCCTTTAGCGCCAAAGGCTTCGGCGAGTTTCACGAAGTCCGGCAGGGCCTCGGACCAGCTGTGGCTGTAGCGTTCGCCGTGCAGCAGTTCCTGCCACTGACGCACCATGCCGAGGCGTTCGTTGTTCAGGATGAACTGTTTCACCGGTAGGCGGAATTGAACTGCGGTGCCCATTTCCTGCATGTTCATCAGCCAGGAGGCTTCACCTGCCACGTTGATCACGAGGCTATCCGGATGCGCCACTTGCGCACCTATGGAAGCTGGAGTGCCGTAACCCATGGTCCCGAGACCACCGGAGGTCATCCAGCGGTTGGGATCTTCAAAGCCCAGGTATTGCGCGGCCCACATCTGGTGTTGGCCCACTTCGGTGCTGATGTAGCGGTCGTGGTCTTTGGTCAGGGCCTCGAGACGCTCCAGCGCGTACTGCGGCTTGATGGTTTTGCCTTCCTGAACATACTTCAGGCATTCCACTTTGCGCCAATCGCTGATCTGGCTTTGCCACTTGGCAATGGCTTCGCGGTTCACGGTGCGGCCACGGGCTTTCCAGACTTTCAGAATGTCTGTCAGAACGCTTTCCACGTCCCCGACTATCGGGATGTCTGCCGGGATCACCTTGTTGATTGAGGATGGATCGATGTCAATGTGGACCTTCTTGGAGCCGGGTGAGAAAGCGGAGATCAGGCCAGTGATCCGGTCATCAAAACGCGCGCCGATGTTGATCATCAAATCGCAGTCGTGCATCGCCATATTGGCTTCATAAAGACCGTGCATGCCCAGCATGCCCAGCCAGTTTTCACCAGACGCCGGGTAGGCACCAAGGCCCATCAGGGTTGAGGTGATCGGGATGCCGGTCGCGTCAACAAGTTCGCGCAGCAGCTTGGAGGCTTTGGGGCCGGAGTTGATCACGCCGCCGCCGGTATAGAACACCGGGCGTTCGGCCTTTTCCAGGGCCTCAACCAACTCATTGATGGCAGTGATGTCACCTTTGGTTTCCGGTGCGTAGATAGAGGTGTCGGATTTCTCCGGCGCTGTGTAGGTGCCATTGGCAAATTGCACATCTTTTGGGATGTCCACCAGAACGGGGCCGGGGCGACCAGACTGTGCGACATGGAATGCCTGATGCAGGGTTTCCGCCAATGTGTCGGTGTCTTTCGCCAGCCAGTTGTGTTTGGTGCACGGGCGGGTGATGCCAACGGTGTCTGCTTCCTGAAAGGCGTCAGAGCCAATCATGAAAGTTGGCACCTGACCGGTCAGAACCAGAATAGGGATCGAGTCCAGCAAAGCATCTGTCAGGCCGGTCACAGCGTTTGTCGCGCCCGGGCCAGAGGTCACCAATGCCACGCCAACCTTGCCGGTGGAGCGGGCATAGCCCTCAGCGGCGTGCACCGCGCCTTGCTCGTGACGTACCAGTATGTGGCGAATGTCATTTTGCTGAAAAATCTCGTCGTAAATCGGTAGGACAGCCCCTCCGGGATAGCCAAAGACTGTGTCCACACCCTGATCCTTCAGGGCTTGAACTACCATTTTTGCTCCGGTCATCTGACGTGTCATCATTCTCTCCGTTACCGACGACATTACTAGCTCACACAAAAAAGCCCCCGCTTTTGAGCGAGGGCGCATGGGGTACCGTTATGGTTTCCGTTACCGGCCCATGCGCCTTATTCCGACAATGACGACTAGCCTTGGCATCGTTTATGTCCTCAAGTGGGGTCACTTAATGTGTTCGGATCGGACCTTATGGCCGCTGCATCGCGGCGTCAACCGCGAAATCCACAGAAAAGCACCCTTTCGGGTGTGAAATCTTTTCATTTATTGCGTGAGTGGCGGGTGCTTGCGAAATTTGAGGAAATATCATGGGCGAATTTAGTCTGAATCACATCACACCGTTTGTTCCCTGTAGCAATTTAGCGCGGCAAATCGCCTTTTATCGCGATGTGCTCGGCTTTGAGGTCGGTTTTACGGCCGATAATTACGCATTTTTGCGGCGAAACGCGGTTGCAGTGCGATTGATTGAGGTCGATTCAGGCGACGACCTGATGGGGCGGGAGATGTCGTTTTACATCGATGTAGCCGGGATAGACGCGCTGTTTGCGGATATGCGGGTGGTGTTGAGCGGTTTGCCGAAAGACCGAGTGAGGGCGCCGTTTGATCAGGCGTACGGGCAGCGGGAGTTTCACGTGATTGATGCGGACGGGAACCTGGTGTTTTTTGGTGAAGCTATAACTGCGAATAACATTTAGAATAATTCTAAAAAGTGATCCTGATCAAAGACTGCGAGCGGAAAAGGCGCATCCTGTCCGAGACGCGCGTCGTCTTTTGGGAGCTAAAAATGAAACTTGTGAGACAATTGGTGTCGGGCAGCGCGGTGACCGCTGCATATCTGCTGGGGTCGGCAGCTTTTGCAGATGACCTGCGGGAGGAGGCGTTGGACTACTTTGAGCCACTGCCCTCGACGGTACCTGCTGTAAACAGCAACCCGATCACGCCTGAGAAAATTGAATTGGGCAAAGCGCTTTTCTTTGACCCGCGAATGTCAGCATCCGGTGTGTTTTCTTGCAACTCTTGCCACAACTTGGCGACTGGCGGGGATGACAATCTAGAAACATCTATTGGGCATGGGTGGCAAAAGGGGCCGAGGAACGCGCCAACGGTTTTGAATTCTGTCTTTAACTCAGCCCAATTCTGGGACGGTCGTGCAGCAGATTTGGCGGAACAAGCCAAGGGACCAGTGCAGGTGGGGGTGGAGATGGCCAACACGCCGGACAATGTGATCGCCACGCTTGTGTCTATGCCGCAGTACGTCGCATGGTTTGAAACCGCGTTTCCCGAGGACGACTCTCCCGTGACCTTTGACAACTTTGCCAAAGCGATTGAAGCGTATGAAGCGACGTTGATTACGCCGTCACCATTTGACGCCTTCTTGAATGGCAATCCTGATGCCATGTCTTCCGAAGAAAAAGAGGGGCTGGCTTTGTTTATGGACAAGGGGGGTGCGTCTTGTCACAGCGGGGTCAATCTGGGTGGCGAAGGGTATTATCCATTTGGCTTGATTGAGCGACCCGGTGCCGAAATTCTGCCAGAGGGCGATAATGGCCGATTTGCGGTTACGGAAACCGTGGCCGACGAATATGTGTTCCGCGCAGCGCCACTCAGAAACATTGCGCTGACGGCACCTTATTTCCACTCAGGAAAGGTCTGGCGATTGGATCAGGCTATCGCGATCATGGCGGAGTCACAACTGGGTGAAGCAATGACCGAAAGCGAAGTGGGAAAGGTAGAAGCGTTCCTTCAATCTCTGAATGGCGATTTGCCGGAAGTTGTATATCCGGTGCTACCACCTGAAACCGATACCACGCCGCGTCCCAGCGGTGAGGTTTTGCCCAACTAGACCGTTGGCAAAGGTGCCGCCGTGGAGGTCTTCTCGCGGCGGCGCATCTTTTATAGTTGCACGCCCGTACCTTGCAGCACGCCGTGCTCCATGGCGTAGCGGGTGAGGCCAGCCGTGGACGAGATGCCTAGCTTGCGTTTGATGTTCTTGCGGTGGGTTTCTACTGTGCGTACTGAGATGTTGAGCTCGTTGGCAACTTCCTTGTTGGATTTACCTTGAGCCAGTTGCAAAAGCACAGTTTGCTCGCGGCTGGTCAGTGGTTCGCGGGCACCGTCCTGAGAGGGCTCCAGAGAGCCTTTAGCGCCAGTGCAAAGGTATTTTTTGCCGTTCATCACCGCGTCGATCGCTGTTTTGATTTCGTCAGTGGGCACGTCTTTGAGGACATAGCCCATGGCTCCGTGGCTGAGAGCGGTAGAGATGTATTCCGGGCTGTCGTGCATCGAGAGGATCAGCACGCGCAAATCCGGGTCCAGCTCCAGCAGCATTTCAGTGGCCGTGAGCCCGCCGATCTCCGGCATGTTAAGGTCCATCAGAACCACATCGGGCTGCAGTGCAGGCAGTTGGTCCACGGCTTCACGGCCGTTGCTGAGCGTGCCCACGACTGTGATGTCATCATAGCTATCCAAAATGGATTCGATGCCCTCGGCCACCATGGGGTGATCGTCGACAATCATCACTTTGATGTTTGTGTCTGAACTCATGCGCTGGCCTTTCGGGTCTTGTCAGTGCCCTCGGTTTCGGGCGTCAGGATGTGGCTTAGCGGGACTTCTGCCACAATCACCGTGCCGGAGCGAGAGGAGAAAATGCGCAGGGTGCCGTCGAGCTGCTCGACGCGTTCTTGCATATTGCGCAACCCCAAGCCGCCACGGGCGGAGGGATCGCGTTCTTGCGGCAAGCCCTTTCCGTTGTCAGCAATGCGTAATGTCGCACCTTTTTTATGGCCGCGCACATCGATGGAGACGGTGGTCGCGCCAGAGTGACGCTCGATGTTGGTCAGGGCTTCCTGTGCAATCCGATAGAGGGCGATTTTGGCGTCCTGATCGAGGCGGTTGCGGAAGACAACGGTGTTAAAATGGGTTTCGATGCCGGTGCGGGTGGAGAAGTCGTCGGTCAGAGCCTTCAGGGCAGGGCCCAGGCCGAGGTCGTCGAGAACGCCCGGGCGCAGGTCCCGGGAGATGCGGCGGACTTCCTGAATAGCGCCGGAGAGATGTTCCACACCTTTGTCCAGAGAGTCCAACCCGCGTTCGTCTCCGGTTTTGAGGCGGCGGGTGGCGCTATCCAGAGCGTAGCGGACGCCCACCAGAAGTTGGGAGATGCCATCGTGCAATTCACGGGCAACGCGGCCGCGTTCTTCTTCCTGAGCGTCAAACACCCGTTGGGTTAGGGCCTTGAGTTTAGCATCAGCGAGGCGACGTTCGCGTACGGTGATGAAGAAGCCAGAGAGGAAGACAAGGGTGAGGCAGGCGACAGTGATGACAAGAATATAGAAAGACGTGCGCTGCACCCTTTCTTAGACGTCCGCGCGGGCGGCAGCCACACTTTCGAGTACATCGTCGATAAAGATGCCGGTGCCAACAAGCCATTGCCAATCTTGTAGACCAACCACGTAGGTCACCATCCGTCCGGTTTCCATGGTCGAAGGCTTCACCCAATCAAAGCTGTGATAGCCGCCGCCCGTGCGCGCGATCTCAATCATCGGATCGGTGATTTCGGTGCCGTTCAGATCGGTGAGGCCGCGCCAGTTTTTGCCGATCAGATAGGTTTGGCGGGGGCTGACGAGATTGTTGCCTTTATAGTCAAACACAAAGAAATAGCCGTCTTGCCCGTAGAGCATGGAGGACAGGATTTGTGTGACGGCGAGTTTGGCCTTTTCGTCATCTGGTGCTGCACGGCCGTAGATGTTGACGAAAGCGGTTCGAGCAAGAGAGATGTAGTTTTTCAGCTCTGCTTTTTTGGCCTCAATCAATTGCGCCTCTAAAGCGCGGATTTCGCGTTCCGCCAATTGGCGCGATTGGTTTGCAACGAGAATGGAAATCCCTGCCACTGCCACAAGCAGAGGAACTGTTGCCAAAAGGAACAGTTTTTGCCCGTAGGAGAGTCGAAAAAGAGACAACAAGCGCCGCATATTCGATTCGTTACGGAAATTTGCGTTCGAATCATAGGCAGATTTCAGCTTTTTTGTCGTGCTCGGCAGCGTAAATCCAAAATTAACCTTCCCAATTGGTCCAGAAAATTTGCCATTTGCCCGGTTTCTACGCGGTAGTGGGTATTTCCTCTACGTAGGGGCAAGGCTAGGCTCGCCGCACTTCAACGATCCGCTCGGAGTCTCTGGAGGGAGAGCCGGGCGCACAAAAATTCTGGAGGAAGACCTACATGGATCGTCGTTCTTTTCTAAAGACGTCTGCACTCGGCGGCACCGCAGCCGCAGCCAGCACTCTGGCAGCACCGGCCTATGCAACCGGCAAACAGACCCTGACCATGGTGACATCCTGGGGCCGTGGCCTCGCGGGTGTGTTTGACGCGGCACAGCACGCAGCAGACACCATCAACGCAATGTCCGACGGCAGCCTGACCGTCGAAATCAAAGCTGCTGGCGAACTGGTTGGCGCGTTTGAAGTATTTGACGCCGTGACCGCTGGTCAGGCTGACATGTACCACGCGGCTGACTACTACTTCACCGGTCAGCACCCTGCGTACCAGTACTTTACCGCAGCACCATTCGGCATGACCGCTCAGGAAATGATGAACTGGTACCACCACGGTGAGGGTATGGCTCTGCATGATGAGCTGGGCGAAATCTTCGGCCTCAAATCCTTCCTGGCGGGTAACACCGGTGCACAGGCGGGTGGCTGGTTCTCCAAAGAGATCTCCGGTCCTGAAGACTTCCAAGGCCTGAAGTTCCGTATGCCAGGCATGGGCGGTCAAGCGCTCGGCAAGATGGGTGCATCTGTTCAGAACCTTCCAGGTTCCGAAGTGTATCAGGCGCTGGCCTCTGGTGCGATCGACGGCACCGAGTGGATTGGGCCATGGGCCGACGAGAAAGCCGGTTTCCAGGAAATCACAAAGTTCTACTACACTGCAGGCTTCCACGAGCCAGGTGCTGCTCTGACACTCGCAACCAACCGCGAAGTATTCGACGGCCTGTCCTCTGCGAACCAGAAAATCATCGAAACTGCAGCCGCAGCTACTCACCAGTGGAACCTGGCTCAGTTCCTGAACAACAACGGTGCGGCGCTGCAGCGTCTGCAAGCCGGTGGTGTGAAGGTTCTGGAATTCCCAGACACTGTTTGGGATGCAATGGGCGCAGCCGCAAAAGACACTCTGGACGAGTACATGGACGACGAAATCTTTGCCAAAGTCCGTGCCTCCGTAGAAGAAAGCATGAAAGCGTCTTCCGGTTGGTTGGTTAAGTCCGAAGGCGTGTACCGCGCCCAGCGCGACCGCGTGATGGGCTAAGGCCTTGCGAAGCTAAGCAAATCGGCCCCTCGGTACGCTCCGGGGGGCCTTTTGCAAAATCAGACAGGGCGCAAATCGCAGCACTGTCAAAAATCCAAAACAATAAGGGGATGAGGGGACAATGCTGGACGGTCTGGTCTGGTTCTTTTCCAACATCGGCCAAGCCTTTGTGAATGCGGGTTACGCAATCACACATCCGGGCTTGTGGCTGAGCTGGATGGGAGGCCTTGAGACCACTGAAGATAAGCAGGCGCTGATGCGTTTTGTGTATTACGGTGGCTCGGTCGAATTTTTCTTTGTGGTGTTCACGCTATTCTTGGTCGTCACGGCGGTTGGGATTGTGAAACCGAATTTCATGTGGGGATGCGTGCGCGTTCTAGAAGGCTTTGCCAACTCGGTGGGCCGTTTCTTTGCGTGGGCGGGCCTGTTGATGGTGCTGCAACAGATCGTGATCGTGTTTATGCAGCGGATCTTTACCGTGGCTGAGATCTCGTTGATCTACAACGTGAGCTGGGTGACGTTTGACGTGAGCTGGTGGGCGGAAGAGCTGAAGCTTTACAACGCGATGATCGTTTGCATGTGCGCCACCTACACCTTTGTACAGGGCGGCCACGTGCGTGTGGATCTTGTTTATTCAGCGATCAGCCACCGCGCCAAGCGCGTAATTGATATGTTTGGTTCGCTGTTCTTCATGATGCCGGTTGCGGTTCTAACCTGGATGTACGGCTGGTTCTTCATGTGGCGTCACCTGGTGACCCCGAAAGTATCGGCGTCCGACAAGGTCGAGATCCTGATGAAAAAGGCCCGTATCCTGAAATGGAACGTGGAAACCATTGGTTTCTCACCCAACGGCTTTAATGCGTACTTCCTCTTCAAAGTGCTTCTTGTTTGCTTTGCCGCCATGGTTTTCTTGCAGGCCATTGCGTTCTTCTACCGCTCGTATCTCGAGTTCAAAGAAGGCGCGGGCAGCATTGGTAAATACCTCGACCGCGACACGCTGGGCGAGGGTGAAGAAGCCTATGAAGGCACACACTGATCTAAGGGGCAGAACTAATGCTATTTGGACTTGATGGGGTCGAGATCGGCCTGATTATCGTCTTCCTCTGTCTCTTCGGAGGCATTCTCTCCGGTTTCCCTGTGGCGTTTGCCATTGGGGGGGCAGGGGTTATCTCCTTCGGGATCATTGCGGCACTGGACAGTGCCGGGATCCTGATTCACCAAGCGATTGACACCAGCTCAACCATGTACGCCGACCTTGTCGCCCAGGGGGTGAAGGCGGATACAATCTCGATCTTCCGATACCCGGATTTGCCTCGTGTGGCCGAATCTGTGTTCCCGGGCGGTTGGGAACAGGCGATGAACCGAAACATCAGCTTTGTTGTGAACCGGATGAACGAGCGAGTGCTTGCCGGTCAATCCATCGAAACGCTTTTGGCAGTTGTGATGTTCGTTTTGATGGGCATCACACTGGAACGCTCCAAGATTGCAAACGATCTTCTGACCACCATGGCACGCGTCTTTGGCCCGCTGCCAGGCGGTCTGGCTGTGTCGGTTGTGGTTGTGGGTGCGTTCCTTGCGGCCTCGACAGGTATCGTGGGTGCAACGGTCGTAACCATGGGGCTGCTGTCGCTGCCAACCATGCTGAAGCACGGTTACAACCCGAAGCTGGCAACCGGTGTGATTGCGGCGTCCGGTACGTTGGGGCAGATTATTCCACCCTCTATCGTGATCGTTCTTCTTGGTACTCTAGCGGGTGACCTCTACTCTGCGGCACAGGAAAACCGTGCACAGGTTGCGGGTTGTTCTGATGCGCTGACCTTCTTGGGCGAGCCAGCGGTTGTTTCCGTCGGGACCTTGTTCCAAGCGGCGCTAATCCCCGGCATCATGCTGGCGGTGCTCTATGGTCTTTATGCCTTTGGCTATGCACTGTTTAACCCCAAAGAAGCCCCTGCGGTGGAAATGGGTGCCTCCAACGGTGAAGCCATCACCCGCAGCGAAGGCCTGACATGGTTCCTCGCGGTTCCGGCTGGTTTGATTGCTGGCGTGATCCTGTTGGGTCAAGTCAATGTGATTGGCTCTCAGGATGTGACCGTGGACAGCTTCTCTGATGCGGGTCAAACCGCCAGCCTGCGCACAAGTGTGGGTGAGGAGTGTAAAGCCTCGATGGTCGAGTTGCATGGTCAGCTGGCTTGGGATCAAGCCGTGGCTGAACAGACAGCGATTGACGAAGCGGGTGGTGTTGCTGAAGCGCGAGCGCTGACCTTGGAAGAGCGAGCAGAGCTACGCGTAGAGAAGATCGCGGCTGCTGCGCCAATTGGCTCTGGTTTGGCGATTGGCTATCTGTTGCTGGCGTTGATCCTGACCACGGCACGGGGCGTTGCCCCAAGCGCGGACACCCGTCCATTGCTGATTGGTGGCGCAGGGATCGTGTTGGCACTGGCTGTTGACGCGCTGTTGGTCTCACCGATCACAACACCGGGCTGGACGCTGATCTTTTTGGCGATCCCACTGGCGTTGACACTTTACGGTGTGCGTTATGCGACCGGCCTACTTGGCAAGAATGAGCTGTTGCGCGTGGTGTTCCCACCGCTGGTTCTGATCATTGCTGTTCTGGGCTCGATCCTGGGTGGTATCACCAACCCGACACCGGCGGCTGCGCTGGGTGCGGGTGGGGCGATCATGCTGGCAGCCTATCGTCGTCTGCACGATGAGGGCCGCTCTGGTGGGATTGTCATCTGGTCGACCTTTGCAGTGATCATCATGATCCTTGTAGGTGTGAACTTTGACCTTCGTATCAACCAGGAAGTTGTAGCCACCGAGAACTTGATTGCGTTCTTTGTAGCCAAAGGCGCCTACCTGTTTGCCATGTTCGGTTTGCTCTACGGCTGTTTCGTGTTGTTCCGTGGCAAAGTGTTGTCACCGATTGTGCGGGAAACCGCGAAGGTGACCTCGATGGTGTTCACCATCCTGATCGGCTCGCAGCTCTTGAACCTTGTGGTGATCAGTTTTGGTGGTGAGCATTACATTCAGCAATTCCTGAAGTCGTTTGACAGCGAGTTGAAGGTCTTCCTGATAGTGATGCTGGTGCTGTTTGTGATGGGCTTTGTGCTCGACTTCCTCGAGATCATCTACATTGTGATCCCGATTGTCGGCCCGGTTATCTATGGGGGTACTTTTGATCCGAAATGGGTGACCATCATGATCGCGGTGAACCTGCAGACTTCGTTCCTGACGCCGCCGTTTGGCTTTGCGCTCTTCTATCTCAGAGGGGTGGCGCCAAAAGAGGTGACCACCGGGCACATCTACAAGGGCATCATTCCCTTCGTACTCATTCAGGTGCTTGGTCTGGCGATCCTGTGGTTTGTACCATCGATTGTGACGATCCTACCGGATCTGATCGGCAACTGACCTGAGACGTGAAAGATAAGATGAAGCGGGGGCCAAATGGCCCCCGTTTTGCGTTTGGGTGTTGGATGATTCCGAAAAGGGAAGCGGTGTATTTCTGATGGTACGACGCACGTTGGCACTGAGCCCAATTTACGGAGTGCCGCAGGTTTCACGAAAGCCTGCTTTGCTTTTACAAGAATGTATTTTTCAGGGACATGTTCAATTCACATGACATGGTACGCAAGATACGAGCCTTGGCTGAGCGCGTCCTTTTGCTCCGTTTCAGCTACTCCGAACGCCGAAAGGTAAAACCGCTCCTCGCTCCTTGACGGCCCTAGGTGGGAATCACTTTTCCCCAATGCACACTTGGCAAACGATCTCGTCCGATCAACGTCAGACGTTGGTTGAAGTACCGCCCAACTTTTCTCGCCAAGGTCGGTTGGTTCAGCGAAGTGTTTCCACACGTTCGAATGCCTGGTCGCCCACCATAGCAAATAGTCGGCTTGATGGGGTAGTACCGCTTTGAGGCCAAACGCATAGTCTCCGGATCAGGCGGATCCCCAAGATTGGAGAGAGCGACGACAGACCCGGGGAGCCTGTCATTTAGTAGAACTACTGTTCGCTCGCTACCTGCATAAAAATACTTTGCGTTCAAACCTTTGAGTGAGAAAGCACCCTCAAACTGAGAATGTCCGGAAAGCTTTCCTCGCTGTTCAACGCTTGCCAAGTCGTGGCAGTATATAAGCTCATCCGTTAGATGCGGACTATCGGAAATTCGCCATCCGCTTTGCTCAAGAAGTCCGACCATATCCTCTTGACACAACGGCCCTACGATCCTTCTACCGATACACGTAAAGATATCAGAGACAACGCACTCAACATTTCTGGCAGCAGCACTGCCAAACGCTTCCTCTGTTAGCTCCCTATACCTGGAGTACGTACGTTGTATACCGCGACGGCGTGGTTCCAGTTCTTTCAAATGGGCGACGGTGGTTTCTAGGTTCATATTAGGTAAGATGGATTAGTTGGCAGTGACTTTAAAGTGTCAAAGGCTCGATCAGAAACCGAGGAGCAGCCATTGGCGCAAACGCAGCGAACTGGTGCTTTGTCCGCAGAGCGGACCCGTCCTGTCCGGAAGCAAAGCCTAAAGAAACTTGGTTTCAACAGGCGGCGTGCCTCGATCACGCTTGAGACCGAGGCGTCGACAGATATCGGTCAATACCGAGCGGCGCGGTTGATGGCGACAGAACCCATGACGTGGTCGGTGAGCCCCTGTTTGCGGTCCGTGGTGATCATCAGCACAATCGAGATGATCTGTAGGATCGGGAACATCACCGATGCCGTAAAGCCCAGCGTGTGCAGGAAGGCGGACCCGAGATCAAAGCGGCTGCCGTCGGATTGGCGCAGTTCGATGGACATCAGGCGCATGCCCCAGGTGGCAGAGCCGGTGGCGATGGTGACCACGCGGTAGGCAAAGCCAAACACAAACAAGAGCGCGCCAAAGAAGAAGATGCCGGTAAAGGCAGTGAACGGCAGCACCAGCACACATAACACAAAGATCAGGCCGGTGTCGATCAGCCACGCCAGCAGGCGTTTGAAGGTCACGTCTTCGTAAAACTCGGACTGGGTGTCCGGATCGGGTAGGGCAAAGCTGCGGTGGCTCATGTCTCTCTCGTTTTGGTGGGGGCCAGTACTGTATAGAAAACGGCGCGGAAGCTGTCTCCCGCGCCGTGACTGCTCAAAAGGGCGCGTGCTTAGGCGTCTTCGGTCTCGCGATGTTCGTCAGCTGCTTTGGTGGCGCGTTCGTCCATAAACTGGTCAAACTCTGCCTTGTCCTTGGCGGCGCGCAGACGCTCCAAGAAGTCCTCAAAGCTCTTCTGTTCGTCTTCTAGACGGCGCAGAGTCTCGTCTCGGTAGCTGTCAAAGGCGCTGTTGCCGGAGGAGGCCATCACGTGCATGCGACGGGAACAGCTGCGGTTGCGGGAGGACTTTTTGAACATATCTTTGCTCCAGATCATGTAGAACAGAAGGGCTAGGCCAACAGGCCAGAAGAACACGAAGCCAAGAACCATGGCGGCAATCCAGGCACCTTTGCCTTTGCTGTCCAGCCAGGCCTCGCTCTTGCCAAACCAGCTGAGGTGCTGGGTGTCGGCGGTATGGGCGGTTGCGGCAGGGGTCATATCGGTCTCCGAGTTTGTATCTATTGTTGCTCCGTGAAGCGGTATGTGTTGATTGTCACTGAGAACTGACCCGGTATTTTCACCGAGATTTGACCCACCTTCAGTTATGCGTCGTTGTTTATGACGCGGTCAATGCTTGGGTCTCCTTTCCTATTTTCTTTGCTGCG
>Ga0189290_100246_pt1 | contig 20853 bp, 22 predicted proteins | sample UW140minimetaG_FD_130318 | JGI IMG/M metagenome (GOLD analysis project Ga0189290, IMG submission 130318) | Marine microbial communities from the Costa Rica Dome - UW140 mini metaG | ecosystem: Environmental > Aquatic > Marine > Oceanic > Photic zone | place: Costa Rica: the Eastern Pacific...
ATGTCCCGGCATCCACATTTTGAGGAAGAACAATGACACTCACTGGAAACTGGTCGTATCCGACCGCGATCCGATTTGGTGCTGGCCGCATTGGGGAATTGGCAGAAGCCTGTGCCCAGGCAGGCATGAAAAAACCATTGCTGGTGACTGACAAAGGTCTCGCCAATCTGCCCATCACCTTGGCCACATTGGACCTAATGGAAGCGGCTGGACTGGGTCGTGGTCTTTTCGCAGAAGTTGACCCAAACCCAAATGAACTGAACCTGACCGCGGGCGTGGAAGCCTACAATGCAGGTGGTCACGACGGTGTGATTGCCTTTGGTGGCGGCTCTGGTCTGGACCTCGGAAAAATGGTGGCCTTTATGGCTGGCCAAACCCGTCCGATTTGGGATTTTGAAGACATTGGCGACTGGTGGACCCGCGCGGATGCGGATGCGATTGCGCCAATTGTGGCTGTGCCAACCACTGCAGGTACTGGCTCTGAAGTGGGGCGCGCCAGCGTGATCACCAACAGCGTCACTCATGAGAAGAAGATCATTTTCCACCCGAAGGTGCTGCCATCTGTAGTGATTTGTGATCCGGAGCTGACCGTGGGCATGCCGCAGTTCATCACGGCCGGCACCGGTTTGGACGCCTTTGCACACTGTGTGGAAGCCTACTCCAGTCCGCACTACCATCCAATGAGCCAGGGTATTGCGCTGGAGGGCATGAAGCTGGTGGTGGAAAACCTGCCACGTGCCTATGCCGACGGGCGGGACATCGAAGCCCGTGCCGAGATGATGAGTGCGGCGATGATGGGCGCGACTGCCTTCCAAAAGGGCCTTGGCGCGATCCATGCGATGAGCCACCCGGTTGGCGCGATGTTCAACACCCACCATGGCACCACCAACGCGGTCTGCATGCCTGCTGTGCTGGAGCTGAACGCGCCGGTGATTGCGGAGCGGTTCGACCGCGCAGCGGGCTATCTCGGCATTGAAGGCGGCTTTGACGGCTTCTGCGCCTTTGTGCAGGGCTTCAACGACAGCATGGGCATTCCGCGCAAGCTTTCTGAATTGGGCGTGACCACGGATGCAATCCCAGCGCTGGTGAAAGGCGCGCTGATTGATCCGTCTTGTGGTGGCAACCCGGTTGAGCTGACCGAAGCCAACCTGACAGCGCTGTTTGAAGCGACAATCTAAGTCGACTTGCGCAGCAAGTAGATATCCATAATCCACCCGTTAGAGGCCCGTGCATCCGCGCGGGCCTTTACGATTTGGGTGGAGACCTCAGACAGCGGGCCTTCGATCAGGATCTGCTGATCCATGCCAACATAGCCGCCCCACCAGATGTGAATGCCGTCGCCTTCCAAGCTTTGGAAGGAGCATTCTCCATCCAGCATGACGGCGACGGTGGGCGTGTCAGCAGGCCAGCCTTTGTCGCGCAGTTTGCGGCCTGTGGTGATCTGCACTGCACCGCCCAATGTGTTAAGCGGGATGGCGTGCGCCGCCGTCAGCATTTGCAGCGAGGTGATACCGGGGATGACTTGCACGGTGAGCTCAATGCCCCGCGCAATCAGGCGATCGGCAATGCGGAGTGTGCTGTCGTAAAGCGTTGGGTCGCCCCAGACCATCAGCGCGACAGTGCCGTTTTCCCGAACATGGGTCGTGATCAGATCCTGCCAGATGGCAGCCAGCGCGTCGTGCCATGTGTTGACGCCATCGAGGTATTTCGGCGTATCAGCGTCGCGCACCGAGTAGTCAAATTCAACAATCTTGGGCGATGTGGAGAGCAGTTTGCTGGCAATCATCCGACGTAGGTCAGCCAGTTCGGTTTTTTCGTCGCCTTTGCGCGGCAACAAGATCACATCCGCGTTTTCCAGCGTTTTGATCGCCTGCAGTGTAAGGTGATCCGGATTGCCGGACCCGATGCCGACCAAAGACAGTTGGATCATTCGCTTTCAGCCAGTTCGCCGAAGAGGATGATGCCGGGTGCTTTGGTGATCTCTTTGCTGAGCTGGGCGGCCAAGGCTTCCATGGTGGTGCGGGTCAGGGTTTGATCCGGATGTGAGACGTTTTCAGCCAAGAGAGCAGGGCAGTCTCGGCGCAGACCCGAAGCGAAGAGTTTTTCGGCCAGTTCTGGGAAGGTGCGCTTGGGCATGAACAAAACCGTGGTGGCACCGGGATCGGTGAGCGATTGCAGGTGCAGGTCGCCGGGCAGGGCGCCGGCCACATCATGGCCGGTCACAAACTGCACCCGCCGCGCCACAAGGCGGCGGGTGAGCGGGATGCCGGCGGCAGCGGCAGCCGCGCTCGCCGAGGTCACACCAGGGATGATCTCGAAATCAATACCATGCTCTTTGAGTGCGGTGATCTCTTCTTCGAGGCGGCCAAAGATACCACTGTCGCCTGATTTTAAGCGTACCACATGTACGCCGGTTTTGGCGTAGTCCACCAAAAGCTGACTGACGTGATGTTGTTTTGGAGATGGTCTCCCGGCGCGTTTGCCCACGCCAACCAGATCGGCGCCTTTGTTGGCATGTTCCAGGATGGGACCGGCGGACAGGTCATCAAACAAAACCGCTTCGGCCTTGCCCAAGCGGTCCACGGCCTTAAGTGTCAGAAGTTCGGGGTCGCCGGGACCGGAGCTGACAAAACTGACAAAGCCGCTCATGAGGTGGCCTCTGCAATCAAATGGAAGAATGTGCCGGTGACATGACCTTTGATGGAGCCGGTTTCAGGCACAGGGTTGCCATCCGCGTCGCCCACTTGAGCGAGCGGCTCATCGGGCTCTTCCAGAATGGTGGTGTAGTGGAACTCGTGCCCACGCAGGCGGGCACCAGTGTCAAAGCCAAGCATCGGGGCATTTAGCGTGGCCTGACGGTAGCCAAGGTGGAACTTGCGTTTTTCATAGGAGGTTACAAGGCCTAACAGGCCTGCCATCTCGTGGCGTGTGCCGTCTTTGTCGATCAGCGCAGTGCCAAGAGCCATGTAGCCACCGCACTCGCCGTGCACCGGTTTGGATTCGGCATGTTTGCGCAGGCCCGTCAGGTAAGTTTGGTTGGCGGCGAGTTTGCCCGCATGCAACTCGGGGTAGCCTCCGGGCAGCCAGACCAGATCGGCGCTGGGATCAGGTGCTTCATCTGCAAGCGGAGAGAACGGCAGAATTTCTGCACCGGCATTGCGCCAGCCTGTCAAAAGATGTGGGTAGGTGAAACTGAAAGCGGCATCACGCGCCAGGGCAATGCGCTGAGCGGGCGGCTTGGGCAAGGAGCCGGTCTTGGCGCCTCCTGCGCGGGCTGCGGATTTGATCGCTTCAAGATCGACGTGTTCACGCAGGAAGGACGCATAGCCTGTGATGGCCTCTTCCAGATCGGGATGCTCCACCGCCTGGATCAGGCCGAGGTGGCGCTCCGGTAGGGTCAGGTCGCCGCGACGGGGCAAAACGCCAATGACGTTCACGCCAGCCTTGTCCATGCCAAGCCGCGCAAGGCGTTCGTGACGTGGAGAGGCGCAACGGTTGAGGATGACGCCTGCAAACGGCAGGTCCGGATTGTAGGTCTTGAAGCCTAAGGCGGTGGCGGCGGCGGATTGCGCTTGACCGCCCACGTCGATCACCAAGACCACGGGCCAACCCATCATCAGCGCGGTTTCCGCTGAGCTGCCAAAGCCGTTTTCCCCACGTGTGGCGACGCCATCAAACAGGCCCATACTGCCTTCGGCCACCACAATGTCGGCACCTTGTGCTTGCTCAGAAATACCGCCTGCTAGATCTGGCGGCATCGCCCATGTGTCAAGGTTAAAGGCCGGACGACGGGCGGCGGCATGGTGGAAGGCCGGGTCAATGTAATCTGGACCGGATTTGAACGGCTGAACTTTCAAACCGTCCTCGGCAAGCGCACGCAAAAGTCCGAGCATCACAGTGGTTTTGCCGGTGCCGGAGGAGGGCGCGGAGATCAGGATACCTGGAAGCATAGTCATGTCTGTCATCTCTCTTTAGTCGTCGCCGTGCTGCCAGCTTGACCACGGGCTGTCGGCGGTCTGCGGGCGGTAGCGGCGGTCATATTCGGAAGCGTAGAGGCAGCTTTCGTCAAAGCCTTCACCTGCCAGGGCGGGCCCAACAAGGATCAATGCAGTGCGGGTGATGCTTTTTGCCACATCGCCTTTCAAGCTGGCGAGTGTTGCGCGGATCACCTGCTGGTCTGGCCAGCTGGCGCGGTAGACTACGGCGACAGGGCAAGTGGCCCCATAAGCTGGCGTGAGGTCGGCAATGACTTGGTCCAGATTGCCAATCGATAGGTGAATTGCCAGTGTCGCGCCGGTGGCGGCGAAGTTGGTGAGCGTTTCGCCTTCTGGCATAGTGGACGCACGGCCGGGCGTGCGAGTCAGAACCACGGATTGCGCCAAGCCCGGAAGGGTTAGCTCGGTTTGCAGGGCGGCAGCGGCAGCGGCAAAGCTAGGTACGCCGGGCGTCACGGAAATGGGAATGCCTTCGGCTTTCAAGCGGCGGATTTGCTCTCCCATAGCGGACCAAACGGATAGGTCACCGGAATGCAGGCGGGCGACGTCATGGCCAGCTTCATGTGCTGCTTTGCACTCGGTCACGATGGCGTCGAGGTCCAAAGGAGCTGTGTTGATTACGCGGGCGTTGTCCGGGCAGTGAGACAGGATCGCGTCAGGCACCAACGAGCCTGCATAGAGACAGACAGGGCAGGCGGCGATTAGGTCGCGGCCTCGCAGGGTGAGCAGGTCAGCAGCACCGGGGCCCGCACCAATGAAGTGAACAGTCATAGCGGCTCTCCTTGCGCGACGGCGCAGGTGGCAAGGTTGTCGGTGGAGACGAAACGCGGGGTGGTGAGAGTGGCGTTGGCCAACGCTGCGAGCGCGCAAGCTTCAGCCACCGAGCCGGTGCCGCGTTTTTCGCGCACCTTGGCGGATTGGGTCTGCGTCTCAACAGCTTGCATTGCGTCAGCGTCAATTTCTAGCACTGGCAAGTTGCGTGCTTTAGCAAAGGCTTGCAGCGTGTTGCTTCGTGCCTTGTCTGTTGGTGTGGCAATGGCGTCGATATGCGCAACTGCCGTCAAGGCGAGCGCATCACTCAAGCTGTCCACTGTGGCAGAGGCGCGAAATCCAAATCCGGCGACGATCATTTCTGCACACTCCATTGCACGATGGGATAGCTGGATTTCCAGCCCCGCTTGCGGCCCAAAGGCTTAGATTGCGCCAGTTCGATACGCAAGAGCTCACCGCCCTTATCCGCCTGCCAATTGGCGAGCAGAACTTCGGCTTCTAATGTGACAGCATTGGCCACAAGACGCGCATCAACTGGGAGTTGTGCCCACACAATTTCCAACAGCTCTTCAGAAATACCGCCACCGATAAACACGGCATCTGGCTTGGGTAGGTTTTCAAGAGCATCCGGCGCAGCGCCGGCGACAACATTGAGACGGTCGACGCCGAGGTTGGCCGCGTTTTGGGCAATACGCTCTGCGCGGGTTGGATCAATCTCGATAGAGATGGCCTGTGTTGTGGGATGTGCCAGCAGCCACTCGATGGCAATGGAGCCGGAACCGCCACCGATATCCCAAAGACGCTCACCTGGAAACGGCGCTAGGGCCGAGAGGGTCAAGGCGCGCACGGGGCGCTTTGTAATTTGGCCATCGTTGTCAAAGAAAGCGTCATCTTTGCCACCCACCGAAGTGAGGGCAGGGCCGCCAGCTGTGTCGACAGCAACGCAAACTGGGTGTTGGATGTTGTCCAAGTCGAATGCATCTGCGCGGGCTCGTCGGATGCGCTGGCGCGGCCCGCCAAGGGCTTCGAGCACATGTAGAGTGCTTGCACCGAAACCAATCTCTGTGAGCCATGCAGCGATAGTTGGCACGGCCTCGCCATCGCGCAATGTCACGATGACGCGTGTACCATCGGCCAGATGTGGGCGCAGGCGGGCAAACGGCGCGGCGTGTAGACCAAGCGTGGTTGTGCTTTCTAGCGGCCAGCCCATTGCGGCGGCCGCGAGCGACATAGTTGAAGGAGCCGGTAGGGATCGCCACTCACCCGGCTGTAAATGTTTGGTCAAAGAGGTGCCGGCGCCGTGCCAGAACGGGTTGCCGGAAGCTAGGGCCACAGTTTTGCGACCACGTTGTGCGAGTAGAAGCATGATACCGTCTGAAAACGGCAACGGCCATGTGATTGTGTTAGCGGTCAGGCTTGGCAACAGCGACAAATGCCGCTCTGCGCCCATGACCACCTCAGCATCCTCAAGCGCTTTGCGGCTTGCGGGGGGCAAGCCTTCTGGGCCATCTTCGCCCAAACCGACAATGGTCAACCACGGATTTTCAGACATGGCGCCCAAACTCCTTCTTCTCGGTGGCACAACCGAGGCCAGCCTGTTGGCGCGTGCCTTGGCGGCGCGCGATGTTGAGGCTGTGTTTTCGTACGCTGGACGTGTTGCGAGCCCCAAGGCGCAGCCGTTGCCTACTCGGGTGGGAGGTTTTGGCGGCGTGGCTGGATTGGTCCAGTATTTGGAAGAGCATAACATCAGCCATGTGGTGGATGCCACGCATCCCTTTGCCGCGCAGATGAGTTGGAATGCGTTTGAGGCTTGTCAGGAGGCTCGCAGGGAATTGATTGCCCTGACGCGGCCCGCTTGGCAGGCGCAGGCCGGAGATCGCTGGACGCATGTGGCGGACATACACGGCGCGGTGGCTGCTTTGGCCGGAGATCCCAAACGTGTGCTTCTGGCGCTGGGAAAATTGAATGTGCCCGCCTTTGCGGTGCAGTCGCAGCATCATTTTGTCTTGCGGCTTGTTGACCAGCCTGAGGAACAACCGGGGCTGCCCAATCACACGGTTGTGGTGGCGCGCGGGCCGTTTGATGTGGCGGGGGACCGGGCGTTGTTGCAGAAGTATGGCATTGAGCTGGTGGTTTGCAAAAACGCGGGTGGTGTTGGCGCGGAGGCCAAACTCATAGCAGCGCGAGAATTGGGCGTCCCGGTGATCATGATTGATCGGCCAAACCTGCCGCCGCGATGTGAGGTCGCGGCTGTGGACGAGGTTTTGGAATGGGTCACAAGCTGACGAGCGCAATCCTGAGTGGATGCGGTTTGTCACCGTCTGACTGGCAACCCCAGTCACTTACCCGTCCACCGAACGCGGGGTGTAAACCAGTGGTGCGCCGTCACGTTCAATTATTCGAGTTTGACTGGAGCCAAGCAGTACCACCGTACGCATGTCCGCCATATCCGGAGTGGTCTCCTGCAGCGGCACGATCTTGATGGTTTGATCTGGGCGGGAAACGTTGCGGGCAAAGATCATTGGTCGGTTGTCATCACAGCTCTCTTTGAGCGTTTTGAGCGCCTTTTCAAAGCCTTCCGGGCGGGACTTTGAGCGTGGATTATAAAACGCCATGGCAAAATCGGCCTCTGCAGCCAGTCGCAGGCGTTTGTCGATCAACTCCCAGGGTTTGAGATTGTCACTGAGATTGATGGCACAAAAATCATGGCCCAGCGGTGCGCCGCAAGCGGCGGAGGCTGCCAACATGGCCGTGATGCCCGGCAATACGCGAATGTCGAGATCACGCCATGCGGGCTCGCCACGTTCCACGGCTTCAAACATCGCTGCCGCCATGGCAAACACACCGGGGTCGCCGGAGCTTACCACCACCACGCGCTTGCCTTCGGACGCCATTTCCAAAGCATGACGGGAACGGTCAATTTCCACTCGGTTGTCCGAAGGGTGCAATGTCAGGTTTGGGTTTTGGGCAACACGCTCCACATAAGGGATATAACCCACGGCATCGGTGGCGTCTGCCAAGGCAGCTTGCACTTGTGGTGTGACGAGCGCGTCGTCACCGGGCCCAATGCCCACAATCTGCACCCAACCGCTCATGGCCGACGTCCTTGGCCGTGTACCACGATGATCGAGAAATACGGCGTGCCGTAGTCCTCTGTTTCCGAGAGTTTTTGCACGCTCTGCTTCTGCATGGTGGCAAATTGCACCAGCCACGCCTCGTCGTAGCGGTTTGAAGCCTTCAAAGAACGGATGACCTTGTCGTAGTTGGAGCCGATTTTCATCACCACCAAAGCGTCCGTGTCGGCCATGTGGCGGGTAAGCTTTTCTTCGTCCAGCGTGCCCATCAGTACGGTCAGCACGTCGTCGCCCCAGGTGATGGGCGCTTCGGTTGCTGTCCATGCTCCGGACATACCGGTGATGGCTGGCACGACATGGGTCGGCACAACGTCACGCACGCGGGCATAGATGTGCATGAAAGAGCCGTAGAAGAAGGGGTCACCTTCGCAGAGCACCACCACATCTTCACCAGATTTGGCCAGCGTGATCAGATGTTGCGTGACCTCTTCATAGAATGCTGACAGAGCCTCGTTGTAGCGTGGGTCATGTATCGAGATTTCCGTGGTGACGGGATACTCCATCGGGAACTCAACGGCCGTATCAGGTAACATGCCATCGACAATCGCGCGCGCCTGACCTTTGCGGCCTGCTTTGCGAAAGAAGGCCACATGTTTGGCATTGGTGATCAGTCGGTGCGAGCGCACGCTCATCAGGTCGGGATCGCCGGGGCCAAGCCCAACGCCGTAAATCGTTCCAGTTTGGGTCATTCTTTTCGACTCGCAATAGCGTTGATGGCGGCCACAGTCATGGCGGAGCCTCCAAGGCGGCCTTCAACAATCATGCAGGGTACAGGTTGGTCTTGCCACAGCGCATCTTTGCTCTCCATCGCGCCAACAAAACCCACTGGGCAGCCGATGATGGCGGCCGGGCGCGGGCAGTCCGGATCTTCGAGCATGTTGAGCAAGTGGAAGAGGGCGGTAGGTGCATTGCCGATGGCGACAATGGCGCCGCCCAATTTGTCTCGCCAATGCTCCAATGCAGCGGCGGAACGGGTGTTTCCGATTTTTGCAGCCAGCTCATAGATGCCCTCGGCGTGTAGAGTGCAGATCACGTCGTTGTCCGCCGGCAGACGCGGGCGGGTCACACCTTCGCTGACCATACGCGCGTCACAGAAAATCGGCGCACCGGCTTCCATGGCTTTGCGCGCGGCCGCCACCATGCCCGGGGTGAACTTCACGTGCTGCTCCAATCCGACCATGCCCGCAGCGTGGATCATGCGCACCACAACTTGCTCTTCGTCTTTGTCAAAGTCGTTTAGCGCAGCTTCGCGCCGGATGGTGGCAAAGCTTTCGTCATAGATCGCCTGACCGTTTTTTTCGTAATCGTAAGGCACTAAAGCTCTCCTCGGGCTTCAAGCAAGATGTTCGGCGTAAGGCCGGTTTTGACAGGCGCATCCCATGGGCGTCCATTTTTCACAAGATCAAATGCGCCGCCATTGCCGACCAATGTGGTCGCGCAGGGGCGTGGGAGGGCGCAGCCTTTGGCACAGCCCGAGACATGCAGCGGTGTTGGCAGTTGGGCTGCCAATTTACGCGCAAGTTGGCGGGTTTCGACCGTAGAGGAATTGCACAAAGGTGCGCCGGGGCACGCGTCGACATGCAAGAGCGGGTCGTGCACGTCTGTGATGAACATCTCTGTGTCCACCATGTCTGCACCTTCCAAAAGAAACAGTCGCCACGGTGTGACGCGCATGGCCTTTGTCTTGGTCCCCGTGACCAGGTGGGCCAGTTGTGCCGCTTCAATTTGGCCGAAAGCCACGCCAAACATCGCACCAAACGGTGAGTCTCCGGGCACGGGTTGCTTTTGCGGCGCGGCTGGCAGCACCGCTTGCCACGCTGCGGGCAGCGGTGTCAGCGCGACGTGCGCGGCCATGCGGCGGCGGGCCGCGCCGTCGGTGTCGACAAACCAATGTGCCATTTCCAGAAGCGCGTCGACGGCGGAGTCTATGGTCACAGTGCGCCCGCGTGACGCACCGTCCGCACGTAACAACAAGCCATCATTGGCGTCGCGCTCAATGCGGAAGTCTGCTGACTTGTCAGATAGTTGTGGGCCACCCTGCAGGTCGATTGCATAGCCCATTTTGGGCGGCAGTTCCGGGAGTTCGCCAAGGCGGGCCACCAATTCTGAAGCCACGCGGTATGTAACATCGTCTTCCCGCCACAGCGGCGGGATCAGGATGTTGCGTCGGCTTTCCAAAGCGGGATCATCCGGCAACAGGTCGAGTTGGTGCAGCGCCGCCAAGACCGCCTCGTGATCCGCTTCTTTGACGCCGCGGATTTGCAGATTGGCGCGGCTGGTCAGGTCGACCAAGCCAGAACCAAATTTTTCGGCCGCCTCGCACAGGCCCAGAACTTGTGCTCGGTTAAGACGGGCCATCAGTGGGCGCACGCGCACCACTAGACCGTCGCCGGACATCATTGGCTTATAAGCGCCAGGGCACCAACCTTTGGCGTCCGGGCGGCTCATGACGCGTGCTCCAGATTGGCCAGAATGGAGTTGCGGCGGGTGATCCACAGGCCGGCATCATGCAGCGCGGCAAAGCGATCCCGCATGGCGGCCAAGGCTTGTGGGTTTTCGCGCTCAAGGAAAGCAACGATTTCGTCGTTGCCCAATGTGGCGTTGTGATAGGCATCAAACAGCTGAGGGGGCACTGCGCCCGCTAGGTTGGCAAAGGCGCCCATATGATCCAGCGTCGCGGCAATTTCGGCGCCGCCGCGGAAGCCATGCCGCATCATGCCCGCCAGCCAATTTGGGTTGGAGGCGCGGGCATGCACCACGCGGGCAATCTCTTCGGTCAAACTACGGGCGCGTGGGTTTTCTGGGTTGGTGTTGTCCATGTGGTAAAGGTTTGCATCGCCGCCCGTAAGCGCCTGCGCAGCGGCAAAGCCCGCCTCGTGCGCTGCATAGTCGGAGGCCACAAGCAAGTCCGTTTCCGGCAGGTCTTGCAGATGCACGAAGCTGTCCGCCGCGCTGACCCGATCACGAATGCCGTCGAGGTCTTTGGTGCCTTCACCGGTATCGAGTGCATAGGAAGAGGCGTTGAGCCAGGCTGCGCCAGAGGCTTTGCGGCCTTCCTCCGAGTAGTTCTCGATCTCGTGTCCCATGCCAAGGCCATAGCTGCCCGGAGCAGGGCCGTAAACACGCGGTGCTGTGATACGGCCCGCAAAAGGGTTCCAGTCGGTGGCTTCGTCACGTTCGGCGAGAGCTTTCACAGCCTGCCCGAACAGTGTAGAGAGCGTTGGGAAGACATCGCGGAACAGTCCTGAGACACGTAAAGTGACGTCGATGCGTGGCCGATCCAGCAAGGCGATAGGCAGTATTTCTATACCGGATACGCGCTCGGAGCCATCGTCCCATACGGGTTTCACGCCAAGCAGATGCAGCGCCATGGCAAACTCTTCGCCTGCCGTGCGCATGGTGGCGGAGCCCCAAAGATCCACAATCAGGTTCTTGGGATAATCGCCTTCTTCCTGCAAATGGCGACGGACCAATTCCTCGGCGAGCTTCACGCCTTGGGCATAGGCCGAACGGGACGGAACCGATCGTGGGTCCGTGGTGTAGAGGTTGCGGCCGGTGGGGAGCACGTCGTCGCGGCCCCGGTAAGGCGAACCAGATGGGCCGGCTTCGATACGCTTGCCTTCGAGCGCCTTGATCAGTGCGTCCCGTTCTGCGGTGGCCGACGGGGCGGCATCAAAGCTGCTCTCAGCTTTCGGCGTGCGGCCATAGATGTGCAATCCATCGCCAAACTGGCTTTCCTTGATGTCACAAACAAAGGTGTCGATGCGTGTGATGGCTTCGGCCAAAGAGGTGGCCGCATCTAATCCCAACTCCGATTGCAAGCCAAGGGCTTCAGCCTCTTCCCGAATGTCGGTTTGCAGCCGGTCGCGGCGTTTGGGATCAAGCCCATCGGCGTTGGAAAACTCGTCCAAAATGGTTTCCAGACGGGCAAATCGCTCTGGCGTCGCAGATTGCTTGAGTGGAGGGGGGACGTGGCCCAGCGTAAGCGCGTTGATGCGGCGTTTGGCCTGCGCGGCTTCACCGGGGTCATTGACGATAAACGGGTATATCACCGGCAGATCGCCGATCAGCGCCTCAGGCCAGCATTCAGCGGACAGCGCCACAGATTTGCCGGGCAGCCATTCGAGAGTGCCATGGGCACCGACGTGTATCAGGGCATCGGATTTGAGCGCATGGCGAAGCCAGAGGTAGAAGGCGACATAGCTATGGCGCGGCACACGAGATAGATCGTGGTATTCGTCTTCGCGTTGCTGATCGCTGCCACGTTCGGGTTGCAGGGCCACAAGTACGCTGCCGCGTTTGGTGGCTTTGAAGTGGAAAGCATCATTGGCAAAGGCCGGGTCGTTTTCGGGATTGCCCCAAACTTCGTTTAGATCGTCTCGGAGCGCTTCGGGTAGCTTTCCCAGCGTGGATTGATACTCCTTGAGTGGCCACGCAATGGTTTCGCTCAGCAGCGCGTCTTTGAGCTTGTCAGACGGAGAGGTTTGAAACCTGGCCGCCTGCAAATCCCCAAGAACGGCTTCAACACTGGCGAGAGGGTCCAACCCAACCGCATGCGCCATGTTCCAATCTTTGCCGGGGTAAGTGCTCAGTACACAGGCGATCTGTTTGTCTGCGTTAGCTTTTTGGGCAAGCGATACCCAGCCCTGAACTTTGTTGGCCACGGCTACAACACGTTCAGCTTGGGCGCGGTGGGCAAAGCGGGAGTATTCCAACGCTTCGTCCTTTTTGCCAGGCTCTTTGAAAGAACTCACTCCCGCAAAAAGGCGTCCGTCGACTTCAGGCAGCACCACGTGCATCGCGAGGTCAGCCGGCGCCAAGCCGCGCTCGGACTCCGCCCAGGCTTTCTTCCGCGATGTGGCCAGTGCAACCTGAAACACCGGCGCGTCCGTGGCATCCAAGGGAGAGGTGCCACTTTCTCCTTTGCCGGAGAAAGAGGTGGCATTCACAATTGCGGCAGGGGAGAGCTCTTTCAGCGTACCCGCCAGCCATGCCGCAGAGGCGGGAACTTTGAGCGATGGCGCAAACAGGCCAATGACCTCGAAGCCACGGCCACGGAACTCAGCAAACAGTGCCTCAATTGGAGCTGTGTCGGCCGAACTGACATACGCGCGGTAAAACGTCAGGGCGATCACAGGTTTCTCTGTGGCGCGGGCCGTTAATGGATCACAAACGCCGCCTTCTGGTGTCCAGGCGCCGTGATTTGGCAGCGCTTTGGAACCTGTGACCGGTTTGGCATAAAGCCCAGCGGCAAGAGCGAGTTGTGCCAGTGCGGCCTGCGCGGCAATCGCGCCGCCCGTGTCACAGAGATGCGTCAGGCGATGCAGCGTGGAAGTGGGTAGCGTAGATACGTCGTCCAGCCGCTCATCAGGCCGTCCGTCCGCAGGTAAAACGGCCAAGGCAATGCCCTTTTCCTGCGCCAAAGCCTGCACCTGTTGGGTGCCGTATTGCCAATAGGAAATCCCGCCGATCAGTCGGATCAGGATGGCCTTAGCGCCAGCTAGTGTCTGTTCGATGTAGGTGTCAACCGATAGCGGATGTTTCAGAGCGGTCAGATTGGCTAACCGCAGCGTGGGCAGGTCGCCATTGCTGCGGTGCCAGCCTGCCGCGAAAGCCCCCAGATCACTGTCAGAGAAGGACAACACGACAAGATCGGCCGGGGTTTGACCCAGGTCCATCGGGGTGTCGGCCTCATCCAGGCCATGGCTTTCGCGAAAGACAACGTGCATGGGGGTTAGTCTACCAGAGCTGCGTGGATCGCTTCGACGTTTACGTCACCCTGTTCGGCAATCACGACCATGCGGCCTTGGCGGCCCTCTTCCGGCTTCCATGGACGGTCAAACTGATGCCGTACTCGTGCACCCACAGCCTGAACCAACAGACGCATGGGTTTGCCAGCCACAGCGGCATAGCCTTTTACACGCAAGATGTTCTGATCTTTGGCCATTTTCTCAATCTTGGCGGCAAAAGCGGCCGGGTCGGACTGTTCAGGAACGTCCACCACAATGCTGTTGAAGGCATCGTGATCGTGGTCGTGCCCGTGATGATGGTGGTGATTGTCACCGTGCTCATGGGAGTGATCATGGTCATGATCGTGGTGGTGATGATGGTCCTCGTGATGAGACGGGCGCGCATCAATGTCGTCTTCGGCTGCGGCTTCCAGCCCCAGAATCACACGCGGATCCACTTCGCCTTCGGCCACTTCCACAACTGGAAGCGCGCGAGGCGCGGCCTTCAGGACGATCTCTTTGGCTTTGGCGGTGCCTTCTGGACCCGCCAAGTCGGGCTTGGTCAAGAGTACAATGTCGGCGCAGTTGATTTGATCCTGAAACACTTCGGACAAGGGTGTCTCATGGTCCAGCCCTTCGTCCGCTTCACGCTGCGCATCCACGGCGGCGACGTTGGTGGCAAAGCGGCCATCAGCCACAGCTTCGGCATCGGCCAGCGCAATCACGCCGTCTACAGTGATTTTGGAGCGGATATCGGGCCAGTCAAATGCCTTCAGCAAGGGCTTGGGCAGGGCCAGACCTGAGGTTTCAATCAAGATATGTTCCGGGCGTGGCTCCAACGCCATGAGTGCCTCGATGGTTGGGATAAAATCGTCCGCTACAGTGCAGCAGATGCAGCCGTTGGCCAGTTCCAGAATGTTCTCTGCGGGGCAATCTGGAATGGCGCAGGACTTTAAGATCTCACCATCCACGCCCACGTCGCCAAATTCATTTACGATCACCGCAAGGCGCTTGCCCTGTGGCTTTTGCATTAAGCTGCGCACCAATGTCGTTTTGCCAGAACCGAGAAAGCCTGTGATGACTGTGACGGGGAGTTTCTCAAGGGTGCTCATTCTTCGGTCTCCAGTGGCGGAATGCGGGCGATGCAGTTTTTGCGGAAGTGCGTGGAACGCTCGCGCCAGGGCACAAGCCCATCAGCGGTGGCGGCATATTTGGTCACACCATCTGCAACCAATTCTAAGTCGTCCGCGCCGGTGAAATTACCGTAGACATAAGTCCAGCGCGCATCACCACCCCGCAGGGTGATCGAACAGCCAGAGTCACAGTTTGAAAAACACTCCACGCCTTTCAGCGTGACGTTGTTTGGCAGCTTAGACGCATCTAGCGCGTCGTAAAGCTGTGTGCCGGGGCGTGGGCCCTCGACGTCGGTTGGCTGGCCGGCACGGCAAGTGGTGCAGACAAGCAATTCGACTGGAGCAGAAGCATCAGCCATCACATTTGGTCCCTTTTCAGGGACGGGGGAAACACGGGACACTTGTAAGAGAGCCCGACACCGAAACACCCCGTCCGGTTCATGTCATTTTTGCTGGCAGGTCTCCCGGCTTGAGGATCTCGACATGTATGCCTGCGGTCCTCCTGCCTTCCCGGATTGCTCCAGTGGCTGCGGTGGACCTCTCCGGTCACGGTCGCGGGGGCGGCTGCGCTTTGGGCCTTGACGTTGGGCCCGTTTCACATTCCCTTTTCACCTGCTCAAAGGAGCAGGAACCAGCGATATCCCGAATGGGCAAACATCGCCGCTGAGTCAAGCGGGAACGGAGGGGCAGCATGTCTGATAGCGTCGAACAAAATGAACGCCACAAGGCCAAGATGGCAAAAATTAAGGCGGCGCGGGACCGGATGATGGCCACAAAGACCGAAGAAAAAGGTCTGATCATGGTGCACACCGGGCCGGGCAAAGGCAAAAGTTCGTCGGGTTTTGGAATGATTATGCGCTGCATTGCCCACGAAATGCCGGTGGCAGTGGTGCAGTTTATAAAAGGCAACTGGGCCACTGGCGAGCGTGATTTTCTGCGCAAGCATTTCCCGGACGAGGTAAAATTTCATGTTTCCGGCGAAGGCTTTACCTGGGAAACACAGGATCGCGAGCGTGACGTTGCCAAGGCCGAAGCGGGGTGGGAATTGGCCAAACAACTCATTCGCGATCCGGCGAACAGGTTTGTGATGCTCGATGAAATCAACATCGCACTGCGCAACGATTATTTGAATATCGACGATGTGGTGGATTTTTTGTTGAGCGAAAAACCGGAGATGACCCATGTGTTGTTGACCGGGCGCAATGCGAAGCCTGAGTTAATCGAAGCGGCGGATTTGGCGACTGAGATGACCTTGGTGAAACATCCGTTCCGTGACGGCATCAAGGCGCAAGCTGGGGTGGAGTTTTAAATCTTGTTTATTGGTCACCTGCCTGCTGGTTACCTCGCCGCGAAGTCGCTTCAGGCTGCTGGCGCAAGAAAAGCTGTTTTTATTGGTATTCTGGTGGGGAGCATCGCTCCGGATTTTGATATGTTGTGGTTCTATTTGGTGGACCATGGCAGCACGCATCACCACGATTACCTGACACACAGACCAATTGTTTGGGCGTGTATCCTCGCGTTGGGGCTTGTCTTCCGTAAAGGTCTGCTCATTGGATTTGGCCTAGGTGGGCTGTTTCATTTGGTGCTTGATAGCATCGCAGGGAAAGTGACTTGGGGGTGGCCCTTTTTTGACACGGCAACGACGCTGGTGGTGGTAGAGGCCACCCATGATCACTGGATCAAGTCTTTCCTATCTCATTGGACGTTCAAGGTTGAATTGGTCGTCGTCGCGGTTGCGATAATTGTCCTTGTCCGTTCAAATTTCAAAGGTAAGTCACCATGAAAAAACGCCTGCTCACCGAATTTGGCATGGGCTCGTCGCTACGACGGCAAGATTACACAGAGGCTGCGCGCCGTGCTGTGAAAGACGCGTTGTGGCACAACTCAATCAACCTCGCGGAGCTGTTTGGCAAAGATAAATCCGAGATGGTCATCACGGTGGAAGTTGCGGTGCACCAACCCGAGAAGATCGACACGGACGTGATTGCGGCGATCTTTCCGTATGGCCAAGTTACTGTAATTCCGGTGAAAGGTGGCTTGGATGTGCCGCGTGAGGACGGTGGCGACCCAACGGTGATTGCCAATGTGGCGATCTCTGTGGCGCTTGATGTGGAGGGGACGGCATGAGCGATCAACGTTTCATTATCGAAATGGGTATGGGCAACGACCAATATGGTCAGGACTATACAAAGGCCGCCGCTCGGGCGATTGAGGATGCGATCCGGCACTCCGCGATCCCGATGTTTGCCGCGCTGGGGAAAGATCCAAAAGAGATGCGGGTGCAGGTGACCGTAGGTGTGCAGGAACCCGAAAAGGTGGATTGTGCGGATTTAGTAGCGCATTTGCCGCGCGGGCGGGCTGAGGTAAAAGCCGTGTTCGGCGGAATGAATGTGACCAATCCGGATGATGGCAATGTGCTTGTGATCGCCTCAGCGGCGGTTGAGGCGTTTTTGCCAAAGCAGGTGTGACGTGACCAAAACACTTATGATTCAAGGTACAGGCTCCAATGTCGGCAAGTCGATGTTGGTGGCTGGACTGTGCCGGGCAGCGGCGCGGCGGGGCCTGTCTGTTGCGCCGTTCAAGCCTCAAAACATGTCCAACAATGCCGCCGTTACCAGTGATGGTGGCGAGATTGGCCGGGCGCAGGCGTTGCAAGCGCTGGCCTGTGGCAAAGCGTTAACGGTGGACATGAACCCGGTGCTGTTGAAACCAGAGACCGATGTGGGCTCACAAGTTGTGGTGCAGGGAAAGCGGCTGGCCACGGTGAAGGCGCGGGAGTATGCAAAACTGAAGCCGCAGCTGATGGAAGCGGTTTTGGAGAGTTTTTACCGCCTGAAATCAAAGAATGATTTGGTAATTGTTGAAGGAGCCGGTAGCCCAGCGGAGGTCAATCTACGGCAAGGTGACATTGCCAATATGGGTTTTGCGCAAGCGGCGGATGTGCCGGTAATTTTGGCCGGAGACATCGACCGGGGCGGCGTGATTGCGCAGATCGTAGGTACGCAGGCGGTGATCTCCAAAGAAGACGCGGCGCTGGTGGCTGGTTTCCTTGTGAACAAGTTTCGAGGTGATCCTAGCTTGTTTGATGATGGTTACGAGCTGATTAAAGACACGACCGGCTGGGCGGGCTTTGGGGTGTTGCCGTATTTTGGCGAGGCTTGGAAACTGCCTGCCGAGGACGCGCTCGACATCAGGAATGCCAAGAAAGCTGGCGGGTTGAACGTGGTCTGCCTTGGCCTCTCGCGGATTGCGAATTTTGACGATCTGGACCCTCTGGCGCAGGAGCCTGGGGTGTCGCTGACCATGTTGCGGGCTGGGGAGCCCATTCCGGGCGACACAGATGTGGTGATAATTCCGGGAAGCAAATCCACACGCGGTGATCTGGCGTTTCTGCGGGAACAAGGCTGGGATGTCGACCTGCTGGCGCATGTGCGTCGTGGCGGCCATGTGCTGGGGATTTGCGGCGGATATCAAATGCTTGGCCAAGAGGTGCGCGATCCAGAGGGCATCGAGGGCGGGGCTGGGACTACGGGAGGTCTGGGCTTGCTTGACGTGGTTACGGAGATGACACCGGACAAGCGGCTGACGGAAACCACCGCACAGCATGTGGCGTCCGGGCAGGCGTTTCGGGGGTATGAGATCCACATCGGGCGCACCGATGGGGGCGATCGGGCGCGGCCGTTTGCCACTGTGAACGGGCGCGATGAGGGAGCTGTTTCTTCGGATGGACGCGTGTCTGGCAGCTATCTGCACGGCATGTTCCGGGACGACGGATTCCGGCGGGCGTGGTTGGCGGCTTTAGGCGCAGAAGTTGGCAGCGAAGGCTATGACGCTACCGTTGAGGCGGTGTTGGATCGTTTGGCGGATCACATTGAAACCCATCTGGACGTGGATGGTTTGTTGGCGGTGGCGCGTTAGAAACACATAAATTCATTGGATTATTGTCGTTGTGTTCGCAAGGTGCGTACTGAGGTGCCGTGCGCGGTTTTGAAGGCGCGGGCGAAGCTTGTAGGGCTGTTGAAGCCTGTGGCCAGGGCGATGTCGCGCACCGAGGTTTGCGTGTCTGTGGCGAGGCGCAGTGCTTCTTCGAGGCGCATGGTCAAGTAGACTGCTTGCGGCGACTTGCGCAGGTGGGTTTGGAAGTTGAGTTCCAATGTGCGTGTGGAAAGTCCTGTTTTTATTGCAATTTCCGGGATGGGGAGCGGCGTGTCCAATGTCTGCCCCATGATGTCCAGCGCTTTGACCACCTTGGGATGATGGTGGATCGCGCGGGGAATGGAGATGGGGCGCTGGGCGCTGGCGGGCATGGGATCATAGAGGAATGCGCTGCTGACACGGCGGGCGAGGTCAGCACCAAAGCGGGTTTCAATCAGGTAGAGCATCATGTCGATGCAGGGGATGGCGCCGCCGGAGGTGGCGATGCGGTCGGAGATGCAAAAGCGGTCTCGAAGCGTTGTAACTCGCGGAAATTGTTGGGAGAAATTTTCGATATCTTCCCAGTGGGTGGTGGCGTCGTGACCGTCCAGAAGACCTGATTCTGCCAGAATCCATGGGCCGCCGTCGATCGCGGCAATGGTGGTGCCGGTCGCATAAAGCCGTCGCAGTGAAGCCGAAAGGCGCGGTGTGGATTGTTCTTCCAATCGAAAGCCAGCTACCACCAACAAGAGGTCGCAGCGCAGCAGTTGATCGATGGCTAAGCCGTTGATTTTCAACCCGCTTGTAAGAGAGGCTGGGGCTTCGGTGGCAGTATAAAACTGCCAGTCAAATAGGGTTTTTCCAGCGCGGCGGTTGGCGGCGCGCATCGGGTCTACCGCGGCGGCAAAGCTGAGTGTGTTGCAGTCGTCCAGCACGAGAATGGCCACGGTCAGAGGGGTCGGGTCGTGGCGAAAAACGCTGGTCTTTGCGGAAATAAACATATTGATTTCGTATAGTGAGAAGTGTTGCGCCGCAAGTGCGGTACGGTCTGGCAAGGAACATGAAAGGAATCGCCATGCCGTTGCAAATGAACCGCGAGGTTTTCATCACCTGTGCTGTAACCGGATCGGGTGGCACGCAGGATCGCAGCCCGCATGTGCCGCGCAGCCCCAAGCAGATTGCCGACAGTGCGATTGCTGCGGCCAAAGCCGGTGCGGCGGTGGTGCATTGTCATGTGCGCGATCCAGAGACTGGTGCGCCAAGCCGCGACCTTGGTTACTACCGCGAAGTCACCGATCGCATTCGGGACAGCGAGGTGGACATGGTGCTGAACCTGACCGCGGGCATGGGCGGTGACATTGTGTTTGGCGGTGTGGAAAGCCCGCTGCCCACCGTGGATGGGACGGACATGGTTGGGGCCACGGAGCGGGTGGCGCATGTGGCGGAATGCCTGCCGGAAATCTGCACGTTGGATTGCGGCACGATGAATTTTGCCGAAGCCGATTACGTGATGACCAACACGCCTGGTATGTTGCGCAGCATGGGAAAAATGATGACGGATCTTGGGGTTAAGCCTGAGATTGAAGCGTTTGACACCGGGCATCTTTGGTTTGCCAAGGAGCTTGTGAAAGAAGGCGTGCTTGCGCCGGACGCGCTGGTGCAACTGTGCATGGGCGTGCCGTGGGGCGCGCCGGACGACCTCAACACCTTTATGGCGATGGTCAACAATGTGCCGGATGACTGGACGTTCAGCGCCTTTGCCTTGGGGCGCAATCAGATGGCCTATGTGGCCGCAAGCGTGCTGGCTGGCGGGAATGTGCGTGTGGGGCTGGAGGACAACCTGTGGCTTGGCAAAGGTGAGTTGGCGCAGAACTGGCAGCTTGTGGAGCGGGCTGGCACCATCATTGAGACCATGGGCGCGCGGGTGATTGGACCGGCGGAAGTGCGTGAGAAACTGGGGCTGGTGAAGCGAGCGCCGCAAGGGTGAGCGTTGCGGCAACAGCTGCGCACGCAGGCTTAGGAACCGGCGGTTTAGGGCGTTTGCACAGAGGCGCGCAACACGTCGGTATGTTGTCTGTATCGCGACTGTTTTGCGGAGGTGCACATTTTCGCGCGATTTTGGGCGCGGGCATTTTAACCTTTAGGGCAGCGCGCGACCCTAGGTGGGTGCTGGAAG
>Ga0189290_100247_pt1 | contig 20652 bp, 20 predicted proteins | sample UW140minimetaG_FD_130318 | JGI IMG/M metagenome (GOLD analysis project Ga0189290, IMG submission 130318) | Marine microbial communities from the Costa Rica Dome - UW140 mini metaG | ecosystem: Environmental > Aquatic > Marine > Oceanic > Photic zone | place: Costa Rica: the Eastern Pacific...
GCAGCAAAGAAAATAGGAAAGGAGACCCAAGCATTGACCGCGTCATAAACAACGACGCATAACTGAAGGTGGGTCAAATCTCGGTGAAAATACCGGGTCAGTTCTCAGTGACAATCAACACTGTGCTTTTGCTAGGGCGATTCCTTGTGCCAGTGGCGCCTCAGTGAAGTCAGAATCCGTCAGAACGCACATCAAAGATTTGTAGTTCATTGTCACTAACCCGTGTTATGAAAAATATGTATTTTTGATACGACTTATCCACGCTGGTGCAGACAAAGCCGTTATTCTTGAAACAGATACAAACTGAGATCGTAGGTCCATTCTTTGACTCAGATCAATGCGGGACCTTCTCTGCACTTGCAAAACACGGGTGGTCAAATCCGTCCTAAGTCCGAAGAGGAATCGGACAGGGCAAGACGAAGGGACGCAAAATGGTAAATTACTTCAAGCTGATCGCGCTAGGCCTTATCACGTTTTTTGCGTTGATAGCGGCCAACTATGCGCGTGATTTAGCTTATATGGTACACGCCCTGCTCATCGCGGGTGTGTCCTTTGGGCTGTTTATTTGGGTTCTGCGTGGCATGGGCACCGTGACGGTGCATGCGCAGGATGAATACATGGATGACGTGATCCGCTACGGCGTGGTCGCAACCGCTTTTTGGGGAGTTGTTGGGTTTCTAGCAGGCGTTTTTATCGCGTTCCAGCTGGCTTTCCCGGTACTCAACTTTGAATGGGCACAGGGCTACGCCAACTTTGGTCGTTTACGCCCGCTGCACACTTCGGCGGTGATTTTTGCGTTTGGCGGCAACGCACTGATCGCGACATCCTTCTACGTTGTGCAGCGCACCAGCGCGGCGCGGCTTTGGGGAGGCAATCTTGGTTGGTTCGTCTTCTGGGGATACCAACTTTTTATCGTTCTGGCAGCGACAGGCTACCTTCTGGGCGGTACGCAGTCCAAAGAATACGCTGAGCCTGAATGGTATGTTGACCTTTGGCTGACCGTTGTTTGGGTGGCCTACTTGGCAGTGTTCCTCGGAACCGTGATCAAGCGCAAAGAGCCGCACATCTATGTGGCCAACTGGTTCTTCCTAGCGTTTATCGTTACCGTGGCGATGCTGCACGTAGTCAACAACCTGACCATTCCGGTGTCTATCTTCGGTTCCAAGTCGGTGATTGTCTGGGCCGGTGTACAAGATGCGATGGTGCAGTGGTGGTACGGCCACAACGCTGTGGGTTTCTTCCTGACCGCGGGCTTCCTGGGCATGATGTACTACTTCATCCCGAAGCAGGCCGAACGTCCCGTTTTCTCCTACAAGCTCTCAATCATTCACTTCTGGGCGCTGATCTTCCTGTATATCTGGGCTGGTCCGCATCACCTGCACTACACCGCGCTGCCTGACTGGGCCTCGACCCTTGGCATGGTGTTCTCCGTGGTGCTGTGGATGCCGTCTTGGGGTGGCATGATCAACGGCCTGATGACCCTGTCTGGCGCTTGGGACAAGCTGCGCACCGATCCTGTGATACGTATGATGGTGATTTCGGTGGGTTTCTACGGCATGTCGACCTTCGAAGGTCCAATGATGTCGATCCGTGCTGTGAACTCGTTGTCGCACTACACCGACTGGACCATTGGTCACGTGCACTCCGGTGCACTGGGTTGGAATGGCATGATCACCTTTGGCTGTCTCTACTTCCTGGTGCCTGTGCTGTGGAAACGTGAGCGTCTCTACTCTCTGCAGCTCGTGAGCTGGCATTTCTGGCTCGCCACCATCGGCATCGTGCTCTACGCGGCGTCCATGTGGGTGACCGGTATCATGGAAGGCCTGATGTGGCGTGAAGTGGATGCCAATGGCTTCCTAGTGAATTCCTTTGCTGACACTGTGACTGCGAAGAAACCAATGAACATCGTGCGTGGTCTGGGCGGGGTTATGTTCCTCACTGGTTCCATCATCATGTGCTACAATCTGTGGATGACTTTACGTAAGGCACCGGCCAAAGAAGCCAGCCTGTCCGTCGCAGTCCCGGCTGAATAAGGAGGGCCGGCAGCTATGGCTATTCTCGATAAACATAAGATCCTCGAGACCAACGCGACCCTCTTGCTTGTTTGCAGCTTCTTGGTCGTCACCATCGGTGGCATCGTGCAGATTGCGCCGTTGTTCTGGCTGGAAAACACGATTGAGGACGTGGAGGGCATGCGTCCTTACACTCCTCTGGAACTAGCTGGTCGCGAGATCTACGTGCGTGAAGGGTGCTACGTGTGTCACAGCCAGATGATCCGGCCGATGCGCGATGAAGTGGAACGCTACGGGCATTACTCGCTGGCAGCGGAGTCCAAGTATGACCACCCACACCAATGGGGGTCCAAACGGACAGGTCCCGATTTGGCGCGTGTAGGCGGCCGGTATTCGGATGATTGGCATCTGGACCATATGCGCAGTCCACAAAGCGTGGTGCCGGAATCGATCATGCCGAAGTATGGCTTCCTTGAGAAGAAGAGGATCGATGGCAAATATATCGGTGACCTAATGAAAGCAAATGCGTTCGTTGGGGTGCCTTACACCGAGGACATGCTGGAAAATGCTCAATCTGACTTCATGGCGCAAGCCGATCCAGATAGCGACTACGACGGCCTTCTTGAGCGGTACGGCGAAGATGGCGTGAATGTGCGCAACTTCGACGGTCAAGCTGGTGTGTCCGAAATGGATGCGGTGATCGCTTATCTTCAAATGTTGGGTACGTTGGTTGATTTTTCGACCTTCACGCCGGACGCATCGCGGTAAGGAGGGAGCCACATGGAAACCTATTCCTTCCTGCGAGAATTTGCGGACAGCTGGATGCTTCTGTTCCTGTTCTTGTTCTTCCTAGCAATTGTGTTTTGGGTGTTCCGCCCTGGCGCAAGCAAGGAATACAAAGACACGGCCAGCATTCCCTTCCGTCATGAAGATAAACCCGCCACGACTGAGGAGGCGCGGACATGAGCAAGCCATCGAAAAAGTTCGACAACGATCCAAACACCACAGGTCACGTGTGGGACGGGATCGAAGAGTTTGACAATCCTATGCCGCGTTGGTGGCTGTGGGTGTTCTACGTCACGATCATCTGGGGCATTGGCTACACCATTGCCTATCCGGCCTGGCCTGGCATCAAGGGTGCAACCGCTGGTGTGCTTGGGTGGTCGACACGTGGTGACGTCGTTGCCGAAATCCAAGCGGCGGAAGACAAGCTTACGCCGATCAATGCCAAGTTGGAAGCAGCTGAACTGACACAGATCACCACGGACCCGGAATTGGGCCCTTATGCGGTATCTGCGGGTGACGCGGTTTTCAAAACCTGGTGTGCACAGTGTCACGGTTCCGGTGCGGCTGGTGCGGTTGGCTATCCCAACCTGCTGGACAACGACTGGCTCTGGGGCGGTGACATCGAGAACATCTACCTGACGGTTCGTCACGGGATCCGTAACGAGGAAGATGACGACGCGCGTTATTCCGAAATGCCAGCTTTCGGGGATGATTACCTCGAAGACGCGCAGATCGATGCGGTGGTGAACTTTGTGATGTCGCTGTCTGGGGAGCCAAAAGACGCGTCGGTGGTCGCCGCCGGAGCTGAAGTCTTTGTTGACGAGTGTTCCTCTTGCCACATGGAAGACGGAACCGGTGATCGTGCTCAAGGTGCGCCAAACCTAGCAGACGCGATTTGGCTCTATGGTGGGGACTATGACTCTATCAAAGAGACAGTCACGTACAGCCGCTATGGGGTGATGCCATCTTGGGGCAACCGTCTGACTGAAGCGCAGGTGCGTGCGGTATCCGCCTATGTGCACCAGCTGGGAGGCGGCGAGTAACACAGAGATGCTCTTAAAATGGGCCGCTCCAGGAAACTGGGGCGGTCATTTTTTATGTGCAATTTTTTGGCGAAAACTTTGCCTATTTGACCAAGATCAAGTTTTTCAGTCGTGTCCTTTGCTAAAACATGTCCACGGGCAGCACGTCGCAACCGGAGCTGTCCATTGGGTGTCGATCTTTCCGTCCTGTTCGCGCGTTTCCTGGAAAGATTGGCACCCACAATTTCACCACATAATATGTAAATTGCGCCATTTGGTTGGCGAATTGTGCCACTGCCACTATGTTTGTGCCGCTAGATGGAGGCGCAAATGCAAAAGCAGGTCAGGTATCCGATTCCCAAATCCACAGCGGGTCTTATGCGGTCTTTTGGAATTTCTCCTGAACGCGTTTTGAAACGGGCAGGGATGCCAATGGACTTGTTTGAGGCGGATAGCAAAGGTGTAACCGCACAGCAGTTCTTCTCTCTATGGGAAGCCATTTCTGAAGAGATTGACGATCCAAAAATGGTGATTGAGATGGCTAAAGCTATGGCGAGGGGGCCGTTTATTCCTGCCGCTTTTGCCTTTTCCTGTAGCCCTAACATTGCCACAGGCCTCAGGAGAAAAGCGGTATTCAAACCGTTGGTGGCGCCGATCAAACTGTTGGTCACGGAAACGGAGCAAAATGTTGTTTTGGAAATCGACGTGGCGGAGCCGAATCTGGATGTGCCAAAATGTATGGCCGCGTTTGAAATGGTATACTTTCTTGAAATGGGGCGTACATTTTCTGGCGTGGATTTTCTGCCGGTGGAAGTTGGCGTGCCCGAGTTTATGGAAGATCAAGCGGTGTTTGATCGGCACTACGGTCGCACAGCGGTGATCTCCTCGCTGCCACGGCTGACTTTGAGCCGTGAGGATGCTTATCGACCGCTGATTTCCGAAAACCCTCAGCTTTGGGCCGGATTTGAGCGTGAGTTGACGCGACAACTTGCGGAACACCAGCGCGCGCTTTCGATGTCCGTACGGGTCAGGAATGCGTTGCTCGAGCTGCTTCCTGCCGGCCAAGCGTCTGTTGATGCCGTGAGTCATCGACTTGTGACAAGCCGCCGCAGTCTACAGCGGCACCTCAATAAAGAGGGCCATACTTTCCAATCCGTACTGGATGACACACGGTCAGATTTATCTTTGCATTACTTGCGTCAAGCAGACATGAGCGTTGAGGAAATCTCTTATTTATTGGCCTATCGAGACCCCAATTCCTTCTATCGCGCGTTTCAAAACTGGACCGGTCGTACACCTGCGCAAATGCGCGCAGAGCTACTCTGACGCAGGGGACTCTGTACTGCGAAAGATTAAAAGGTGAGTCACAAATGTGAGATTTGACACTGGTCAATGTTCTGGCGTCCAATCGCTGGGAAAAGATCAAGCTATCTCCTCTCTTAAACATGTGAGTGATTCCGTGAGCAAAAGTCCTGCACCGTCCTTGTACGAGGCACGCGAGCCAATCTTTCCGAAACGCGTTTACGGGCCGTTTCGTAACCTAAAATGGATCATTATGGCGATCGCCTTGGGGATCTATTACCTGACGCCGATATTGCGTTGGGACAGGGGGTCCAGCCTGCCGGATCAGGCGGTTTTGATCGACCTGGCAAACCGCCGCTTCTTTTTTTTCATGATCGAGATATGGCCACATGAGTTCTACTTTGTGGCCGGGTTGTTGATCATGGCAGGCCTTGGCCTGTTTTTATTCACTTCGGCACTGGGTCGTGTTTGGTGTGGCTATGCTTGTCCGCAAACGGTTTGGACCGATTTGTTTATCCTGGTGGAGCGTTGGATCGAAGGCGATCGCAACGCGCGTTTGCGCCTGCACCGTCAAAAGAAGATGGATTTCCGCAAGGTGCGCTTGCGGTTGACCAAATGGATCACCTGGTTGTTGATCGCGATGGCTACTGGCGGGGCCTGGGTTTTCTACTTTTCCGATGCGCCAACCTTGGCTGTGGATCTTGTTACCGGTAATGCGCATCCTGTGGCCTATACTACCGTTGCCATTCTGACCTTCACCACCTTCTTCTTCGGTGGTTTTGCACGCGAGCAGATTTGTATTTATGCCTGCCCATGGCCGCGTATTCAGGCCGCAATGATGGATGAGGACACTCTCACCATTGGTTACCGCGACTGGCACGGTGAGCCTCGGGGCAAAGCGCGCAAGGATGAACCTGCCGATGCGCATGGTGATTGCATCAATTGTATGGCCTGCGTGAACGTTTGTCCGATGGGGATCGATATTCGTGACGGCCAGCAAATGGAGTGTATCACCTGTGGCCTGTGTATCGATGCTTGTGATGACATTATGGATAAGATTGGTAAGCCACGTGGGCTGATCGATTATCTGGCGCTGTCGGACGAAGAGAGTGAGCGTGACGGTGAGCCGCCGCGCAGCGTCTGGAAGCACATCTTCCGGCCTCGTACGATTATGTACACATCGCTTTGGTCGATTGTAGGAGTTGGCCTTGTTGTGGCGCTGTTCTTGCGCTCTGACATCGAAGCAACGGTCGCGCCGGTGCGTAACCCAACCTTTGTGACACTCTCAGATGGGTCGATCCGTAACACGTACGAGGTACGTTTGCGAAACAAGCATGGGGAAGACCGCATGTTCCGGATTTCAATTAAGGGCGATCCCGGCTTACGCTTGCAACTTGAGGGCACGCCTTATGAGGCTGTCAAAGTTCCGGCAGATCAGATGCGCAATCAGAGAGTTTATGTGATTGCACCAGCGGGTTCGGTACCTGCTGATGGTAGTTTGACCAACTTCCGGTTCTGGTTTGAGGACACGGGCAACGGCGACCGCGTGCACAAAGACACTGTATTTAACGGAAAGGGCCAGTGATGGTTGAAAAAAAATTCACAGGCAAACACTTCTTGATGATTTTTGTCGGTTCGTTTGGAGTGATCGTGGCCGTGAACTTGACATTGGCGTGGAATGCCGTTGCGACGTTTCCAGGCGTTGAGGTGAAAAACTCCTATGTGGCCAGTCAAAGTTTTGATGAACGGCGCGATGCTCAGGAAGCATTGGGTTGGGACGTAAGTGCTTGGGCCAAAGGCGGATTGCTGATCCTGTCGATCACAGATGAAAACGGTACCCCTGTGCAGGTGACCAATCTTGACGCTGTGCTTGGACGCGCGACCCATGTACAGGATGATCGGACCCCCGACTTTCAGTTCGATGGCAAAGCCTATGTCGCGCGTGAAGAGCTGGCTCCTGGGAACTGGAATATCCGTATGAATGCAACGGCGCTGGATGGCACGCCGTTTGAACAGCGCGTAATCCTGCGTGTAGAAAAGAGCTAAGACATGACTGCGGCGATGCGCCCGAATATCTCAGCCTGCCCGGCCTGTGACGCGGCTCCGGCGGCAGAAGCTTTGGCAGAGCAAGCCTTGCAGGAGGAGGTGCGCATTGCGCTGTCTGTTCCAAGCGTGCACTGCGGAGCTTGTATATCGACCGTAGAAAGCGCGCTGGCGGCGTACCCGGGGGTACATTCCGCTCGAGTGAACCTGACCTTGAAGCGGGCCTCTGTGGAAGCCGATCCAGAGGTGACAGCCGAAGATTTGACGTCGGTTCTCGAGCAGGTTGGATATGAGGCGCATGAACTTGATGCTGGCACGCTCAGCGTTACGCAGACCGATAAAGCGGGGCGAGACCTGCTGATGCGGTTGGCTGTGGCAGGATTTGCCACGATGAACGTTATGCTGCTGTCTGTGTCGGTTTGGTCCGGGGCAGAGGCAGCCACACGCGACATGTTCCATTGGATCTCTGCGGCAATTGCGTTGCCGACAATCGCGTTCTCCGGGAAACCGTTTTTTGTGCATGCCTGGAGTGCGTTGAAACACAAACGCCTGAATATGGACGTGCCTATCGTGTTAGCGATTGTGCTGGCGGTGGCCACGTCGCTTTGGGAGACCACACTGTCGGGGGAGCATGCATATTTTGATGCTGCTCTGACTTTGGTGTTTTTCTTGTTGGCTGGTCGCTATTTGGACCACCGTACGCGGGCGGTGGCGCGGTCGGCGGCAGAGGAGCTCGCGGCGCTAGAAGTGCCGCGTGCAGTGAGGGTTGTGGACGGGCAAGATCAAACTGTTGCCGTGAAAGAGCTTGCGGTTGGTGATTTGATCCGGGTGAAACCGGGTGGCCGTATGCCAGTGGATGGCGAGATTGCTGAGGGCCGTTCGGAGTTGGACCGCTCCTTGCTCACGGGGGAAACTCTTCCAGTTTTTGCTCAGCCGGGGCAAGCGGTAAGTGCGGGAGAGGTGAACCTGACAGGCCCGTTGATTATCCGCGCTACTGCTGTGGGGGAGCAGACAAGCTTGCACCGTATGGCGGATTTGGTGGCGGTCGCAGAGTCTGGCCGGTCAAATTACACATCTTTGGCTGACAAAGCGGCAAAGCTATACGCTCCGGGTGTGCACATACTGTCTGCGCTGAGTTTCCTTGGCTGGTATCTCTTTACCTTCGACATGCGTACTGCGCTTAATATTGCGGCGGCAGTTTTGATCATAACTTGCCCCTGTGCACTTGGATTGGCCGTACCAGCGGTAACAACCGCTGCTTCGGGGCGGCTATTTCGTAAAGGCATGTTGATCAAGCATAGCACTGCTTTGGAGCGTTTGGCACAAGTCGACACAGTTGTGTTTGATAAAACCGGAACGCTGACAGCGGGCGCCCCGGAATTGATCAATCTTGAATCTCTTAAAGGAGAAGATTTCTCAGTGGCACTGGCGCTTTCGATGGCCTCGGCACATCCCCTGAGCATGGCTATCACCAAAGCAGCCCAAGCAGCCGGTGTACGTCCGGCGCGGGTGAGTGAGATCGAAGAGGTGCCAGGTTATGGCACGCAAGGTCGAAGGGATGGCCAATTGGTGCGATTGGGGCGGCCAAAGTGGGTTGGTGCAAATGCGGGCAATCAGACATCTGCGTTCCTGAGCATTGGCGAGCGAGCACCTGTGGCGTTCGTGTTTGCAGATGCGCTGCGGGACGGTGCCGAAGAAAGCGTGAAAGCGCTGCAGGCTGCGGGCAAAGAGGTGGTCTTGATGTCGGGTGACACCACCGGCGCGGTGGAAAGCCTGGCTGTTCGCTTGGGCATTGCAAAATGGGTGGCGGAAGCTCTGCCGGAAGACAAAGCCAAGCGTGTGCAAACCTTAGCCGAAGATGGGCGTTTTGTGCTGATGGTGGGGGATGGTCTTAATGACACCGCCGCGCTTGCATCCGCTCACGTGTCTATTTCGCCTGCCTCGGCGTTGGATGCCGCGCGCGTGGCCTCTGACATTGTGCTTTTGGGGGGCGATTTGTCTCCAATTCCGAATGCGGTCGATGTCTCCAAAAGTGCGATCAAACGCATCCGCGAAAACTTTCGTATCGCTACAGTCTACAACATTGTAGCGGTACCGTTGGCGGTGGCAGGCTTGGCCACGCCGTTGATTGCCGCGTTGGCGATGTCCACGTCTTCGATTACAGTATCCCTAAACGCCCTACGCCTAAGAGGATGACATGCAAGTTCTGTCTTATCTGATACCTATTTCTCTGTTTTTGGGAGGCGTTGGCTTGGTCGGGTTCCTCTACACGGTGCGGTCCAACCAGTATGACGATCCGGAAGGCGATGCACAGCGTATTTTATCGGGGCAGTACGACGACAAACCGAAGGTTTAGAGCGGCGGCTGAGGGTGACAAACAGAAAGACCGTCGCAGGAGGCTGCGACGGTCTTTCTGTTTGTGATCATTGTCGTGGGTTAGCTTGGACCTAGAGTGTAGCAGGTGACTTGTCTTGCTTGTAGACGGCGGCAGGCGAGATCTGCGGTCTCTTTCGTCATGCCAAGGAAGTTGGCTTCAAATCCACGGGAATTCTTTACAACCTTTCGCAAGCTGCCATCCAAAGTTGCCATCTCTGCCAAGGCTGTTTTCAGCAACATCTTTTCGGCGGCGAAGCGACTTGTGTAGCGCCCGACATTAATGCCCCAATGGCGCCCACCGGCCGTTGAAATTCTAGTCACGACTTTGGGTTGAGGGGGAGGGGACGGCTCTTCCTTAAGGCTGGCTAATGTCACCCCTGTGTTGTCTTGGGCCTGCAGCAGCGCTGATTGAATATCGTGCTCAATGACGGTTGCAGCGGCAACCACACTTTCTTCGGGCATCGCTGCAGTTGCGACCGAAGAAGGCTGTTTTTCGTCGGTTGTTGTTGGGCGCAACACGGGGCGCAGCGACTTTTTGACAGCTGTCGCCACCCGGATCGTTTTGCCAACGGGCTGGGTTTTGCCTTGGTAAGCAGGCAAGCTCGGCTTCCGAAGTGCCACACGACTGGCGGAGCGATTGAAGCCCAGATCCAGAAGCTCTGCTACTTTGGCGTTGCGGGTTGCGGTGGAACGACCACCAAACACAGTGGCAATCACACGCTTGTTGCCGCGTTCAGCAGAGGCCACAAGATTGAAGCCGGCGGCGCGGGTGTATCCCGTTTTGATGCCGTCTGCGCCTTTGTAGGCGGCGAGCAGGCGGCGATTAGTGTTGTTGACCGTTTTAATACCTGCTCTGGTGGAGCGGCGAGAAAAGAGGTTGTAGTAATCCGGGTAGTCATAAAGCACGTGGCGACCAAGCGTGGTCATGTCGCGCGCGGTGGACATGTGACCTGTCTCTGTCAAACCATGCATGTTTTTGAATGTGGTGTTCGACATGCCCAATGCTTTGGCCGTGCGATTCATACGGCGGGCAAAGGCGGCCTCAGACCCTTCAATGGCCTCACCAATGGCGGTGGCGGCGTCGTTTGCAGATTTTACCGCAGCGGCGCGAATGAGATAGCGCAACGCAATGCGCTGGCCTGCTTGTAAACCCAGTTTGGATGGCGGCTCAGCGGCTGCATTTTTTGAGATTTTTACTTTTGTATCGAGGCTGATCTCTCCGTTCTCCACCGCTTCCATGGCGATGTAGAGTGTCATCATTTTGGTCAAAGAGGCCGGATGCAGCCGGGTGTCTGCATTGCGGCTGTGCAAGACTTTGCCGTCCCGCGCGTCAATCACCATTGCTGCGTAAGGTGCTGCCAAAGACACCATGGGGGTCAACACCGAATAGAATGCCAGTGTCGCCAAAAATAGCCCTAAACGGGCCGGCTGAATGCGCCGCGCCTTCATGTGAACTGCTCTTTTTTCTGCCTCAGGCCGCTGGTTTTCCAGTCTGACCAATTATTATTACAGCGAGCGTAGCACAGGGTTGGAAACGAATAAAGCGTGTGTTTCTGAAGATTTGGAGGAGCATGTTCTGGTGGGGGAGTAGATGTTGTGGCTAGAAGGCGACTGGCCGCTAGACCTGCTTTGTGAGGCGCTTAACCAATCTCTTCAACCAGCGGCAAAATTTCTGACAGTGACGAAAGCGCCACAAAACGAGGGTTTTCTTTTGGTGCTTCAGCCTTCTCCAAAGCCCAGGCCGGGCCATTGGGGACATGCGCGGCCCAACTGCCAACGGAGAGTGCAGGTACAATGTCGGATTTCATTGAGTCGCCGACCATTAGTGCGCGGTTCGGACCGTCGCCGTAGCTGTTGAATGCGCTGGTGTAAGTGTCGGCAGTCTTGTGGCTGACAATCTCTACCCACTCAAATAAGTCACCCAGACCGGATTGGGCGACTTTGCGTTCCTGGTCGAGCAGGTCCCCCTTTGTGATGAGTAGCAGTCGATGGGTTTTTGATAGAGTTTCAACCACTTCTTTGGCGTGAGGAAGTAACTCTATGGGATGTTGCAGCATCTCTCGACCACAGGCCATCAGCTCCGAAATCACCGATGCCGGGACACGTTCTTCAGTGACCTCAATGGCTGTTTCGATCATCGATAAGACAAAACCCTTGGTGCCAAATCCGTAGTGACCAACGTTGCGCCGCTCGGCGGCCAATAGACGGGCTTCGAGGTGGTCCGGCGCGGTAAAGTCTGCGAGAAGCGCTGCAAACTTGGCTTGAGTCAGGCGGAAAAATCGTTCGGTATGCCAAAGTGTATCATCGGCATCAAAGGCAACTGTCGTGAGGGTCTTGGGCATGAAAAAGATCCGATTGTTCCTGACCTCTTTTCTATGGCCAACTTCAGGCTATATAAACAGCAAACCACAAACCGGATTCTTGTGAATATGCCATTGAAGACGATGAACATGAGCATGGGTGACGATGATGGCGGCGACCTTGGTGTCGCGCTGGAGACTCGTACGCGCACCAAAAAGCCACCGCTTTACAAGGTGATGTTGCTCAATGACGACTACACCCCAATGGAGTTTGTGGTGCTTGTGCTCGAGCGTTTTTTTTCGATGACCCATGCACAGGCGTTTGAGATCATGCTCACCGTGCACAAAAAGGGCGTGGCAGTTGTTGGTGTGTTCAGTCATGAAATTGCAGAAACCAAGGTCACTCAGGTGATGGATTTGGCGCAACGCCATCAACATCCCCTGCAGTGTACGATGGAGAAGGAGTGACCGGGGCTGCCCGGTTCACCGCATAAAATGTCCCATTCCCGATTGTCATTGGCTGTAGAGGACTACGGCCTGTCTTTGCCGTCTGATGGACGGATTGCTGTGTTTGCGCCGCGTGTTGGCTTTGACTTGAGCTCTTTGCCACGTGCGCAGGTGCATGTGGTTCAGCACCTGAAGCCTCATTTTGATGCCTTTGCCGGCGCTGGATACGACGCTGACGTTGTTGAGGAAGGCCGTTATGTTGCTGCCGTGGTTGTGTTGCCGCGTGCGAAGGCTCTTGCCAAGGACTTGATTGCACGGGCCTCAAGATGTGCGGATCTGGTCATCGTTGATGGGCAGAAAACCGATGGCATCGATGGGCTTTACAAAGAGTGCCGCAAGCGGGCCGAAGTTTTGGGCAGTTTTGCCAAATCTCACGGACGCCTGTTTTGGTTTAAAGGCGGTGAGTTCGTGGATTGGTTTGCTGGCGCCCCAACAAAAATAGCGGATCGCTTTGTTACACGTCCTGGCGTGTTCAGTGCGGACGGCGTGGATCCCGCATCGCAAATGCTGGCTGAGGCTTTGCCGCCGAAATTGGGGCGGGTTGTGGCGGATCTTGGGGCTGGTTGGGGTTATCTCTCCTGTGAGATGGCCGCTCGTCAGGCTTTTGATGTGTTGCATTTGGTCGAGGCCGATCATGTGGCGCTTGAATGCGCCAAGGAAAACCTGACAGACCCTAGGGCGCAGTTTCATTGGGCGGATGCGACCAACTTCAAGCCCGGCCATCGGGTGGATACGGTTGTGATGAACCCGCCGTTTCACACCGGGCGCAAGGCGGAGCCCGCTTTGGGGGAGAGCTTTATTCGAGCTGCGGCAAAAATGTTGGCTCCGTCCGGGCATCTTTGGCTGGTCGCAAACCGGCACTTGCCCTATGAGGCCACGCTTCAGGATGCGTTCCAATCTGTCGAGGCCGTTGCCGGGGACACCCGTTTCAAGGTATTGCATGCACAGCGCCCAACGCGGGCCAGAGGGTGACACAGAGCTGTGTGTAGGCTCACGGACAATGTGATGGGGATCGTAGATGTCTTTTAATATTGCGGGTAAAACCGCCATTATCACTGGCTCTGCCAACGGTATTGGACTGGCGGTGGGGCGGCATTTTGCGGAGCATGGCGCCAATGTCATGTTTGCTGATGTGGATGAAAAGAGTCTGTGCGCCGAATTTGGAGAGCGCCCTGAAGAAGGTAATGTGCGGTATTTTGCGGGGGATCTGCGCGAGAAACTAACGATCAACAACCTGATCTCCGCGACCATAGACGCTTTTGATGAAATCGACATTCTCATCAACGGCTGCCGTCAGGTGACCACCAGCGATCCGCTTGATCCCGATGACACATCGGTGGATCTTATGATCCAGCAGAACTTGATGACGTCGCTACGGTTGAGTCAGATTGTGGCTAAGCGCATGATTAAACTGGCCGACGGACGCGCGGAAGGGCCGGTCGGCTCCATTGTGAACCTCAGCTCGATTGCGGCGCAGCGGTCTCAGCCGGATTTGTTGGGCTATTCAATTGCCACTGCAGCGTTGGACCAGATGACCCGTGCGATGGCGGTGGCTTTGGCGCCTGAAAGGATCCGCGTAAACGCGGTTGCGATTGGCTCCGTGATGTCGGCAAGTTTGCAGACTGCGCTAAAAGACAACCGGGATTGCCGCAACGAAATTGAGCAGCATACGCCTTTGGGGCGGATTGCGGCGCCAGGTGAACTGGCGGATGCGGTTCAGTTTTTGGCCTCTGAAGCCTCTGGGTTTATGACCGGTCAGATTGTGACCGTGGATGGTGGTCGCTCGCTTTTGGATACGGTGAGCACGCCTGCGCACTAGGCCCGAGCTGTTCTGCCGCTGGCGTCTGTTCTGTGCCGATGATAGGCAATGTGGAACACAACGGAGGGGCAGGCATGTCTGAGCAGATGGACACCGAAAAGCAACGCGCAAGCGCATGGTTTCGTGAATTGCGGGATCAGATTGTGGCCGCGTTTGAAGGGTTGGAGGACAGCCATTCCGAGGGTCCGTTTGCCGATCAGGCCGCTGGCCGATTTGAAGTGACTGAGACCAAGCGCAGCAGTGCCGATGGATCGGATGCTGGCGGTGGTTTGATGTCGGTGATGCGTGGCGGGCGTGTGTTCGAGAAAGTCGGCGTAAATGTCTCCACCGTTTATGGCGAGTTGGGAGAGCGCGCGCAGAACGCCATGGCGGCGCGCAAGGGTCTGCCGGGGATGAAAGAAGATCCGCGTTTTTGGGCAAGCGGCATCAGCCTTGTGGCGCATATGCAGAACCCACATTGTCCAGCTGTACACATGAACACACGTATGTTCTGGACCCCACACGATTGGTGGTTTGGCGGCGGTTCTGATCTGAACCCATGTCTGGAATATGGTGAGGACACCGCCCATTTTCACAGCGTACAAAAGGCGCATTGTGATCCGCATGGGGAAGACCAATATCCACGGCTAAAGGCCTGGGCGGACGAGTATTTCTACATTCCGCATCGCAACCGCGCCCGAGGTGTAGGGGGCATCTTTCTGGATGATCACAACACCGGAGATTGGGCGGGGGACTTTGGCTTTATTCAGGATATTGGTAAAGCCTTCCTTCCCGCCTTTGTGCCTTTAGTAGAAAAGCGTCGGGTGGATGCATTTGGTGAGGTGGAGAAAGACTCACAACTGATGCATCGCGGGCTCTATGCGGAATATAACCTGGTTTACGACCGTGGCACCAAGTTTGGCCTGGAAACCGGCCATGACGCCAATGCGGTTCTGATGAGCCTACCGCCGATGGCCAAGTGGGTGTGACCGCGCAGCCTTAGCTGCGCCAGTCAAAGAAGCCTTCGCCGCCGCGCTCCAGCAGATACTTTGCCATGCTTTCACCAAGCGCTGCGCCATCTTCGATTGGGGCCGTTTGGTCGTCTAGTAGGCTTTCAGAGCCGTCCGGACGCAGCACTTCGCCGCGCAAGCGGAGGGTGTTTCCGTCAAGCTCAGCAAGGCCTGCTATAGGGGTTTCGCAAGACCCGTCCAAGGCTGCCAGAAAGGCACGTTCTGCCGCAAGGCGTTGACCCGTTGGACCGTCGTGAATGGCTTCGAGGAGGGCAGCTGTGGTCATGTCATCGGCGCGGCGTTCGATGCCGATCGCGCCTTGTGCAATCGCGGGTAGCATGTCTTCAGGCGCGATGGCCGAAGAGGCAACATGCGCCATGCCCAAACGGTTGAGGCCTGCCATGGCGAGGAAGGTGCAATCCGCCACGCCATCTTCCAGCTTTATCAGGCGGGTTTGGACGTTGCCTCGGAACTCTACGACGTTGAGATCTTTGCGATAATTCAACAGCTGTGCGCGGCGACGCAGGCTGGAAGTTCCCACGGTGGCGCCTTCGGGCAGTTCAGCCAGTGAGGCGTGGTTTGGCGACACAAAGGCGTCGCGGGTGTCTTGACGTGGCAGGTATGTGTCGAGCAGCAGGCCATCCGGTTGCAGGACCGGCATGTCTTTCATTGAGTGCACCGCAATGTCGATACCGCCCACCAGCATGGCCTCTTCTATTTCCTTTGTGAACAAGCCTTTACCACCAACCTCCTTGAGAGGTTTGTCTTTGGCAATCAGCTGAGCATTGTCACCGGAAGTGGTGATGACCACGATCTCAAACGCGTCTTCCAGCAGGTCAAACGCAGCCATTAAGCGACGACGGGTTTCATAGGCCTGCGCCAGCGCGAGCGGAGAGCCACGGGTGCCGATTTTCAGCGGAGAGGCGGGGGTTGGCAAAGTCACTGTCATAGCGCTTGGATAGCCGCGACAGGGTGTCCTGACAAGCGCTGTGGTCTTGACATCTTGCCGCTGTTACCAGACCACGAGGGCGCAACACAGGAAGGACATGGGCATGGCCGAAAAGATGATCTTGCGGGCGCTGGCGGGCGAAACACTTGAAACCTCACCAATCTGGATGATGCGTCAGGCGGGTCGCTATTTGCCGGAATACCGCGCCACGCGTGCGCAGGCCGGAGACTTTCTAAGTCTTTGCTACAACAGCAAATTGGCTGCTGAAGTGACGCTGCAGCCGATCCGCCGATATGGGTTTGACGCGTCGATCCTGTTTGCGGATATCCTGTTGCTGCCGCAAGCCTTGGGTGCGGATTTGTGGTTTGTGACCGGGGAAGGGCCTCGGTTGTCCACCATTGAAACACAGGCGGATTTTGACAAGCTTAACGCGGCGAGCGCGATCCATGAGACGCTGAACCCGGTTTATGAAACCGTGCGAATCCTGCGCCGCGAGTTGCCCAAAGAGACCACATTGATTGGCTTTGCGGGCGCGCCTTGGACCGTGGCAACCTATATGGTTGCTGGTCGCGGTACGCCGGATCAGGGGCCAGCGCATAAGTTGAAAGACGAAAACCCAGAAGTCTTTGATCAGATCATCAACATTCTGATCGAGGGCACCGTGGATTACCTGTCCAAACAGATCGAGGCAGGGGCCGAGGTGGTCAAGCTGTTTGACAGCTGGGCCGGCTCGCTGAAGGGCGCGGATTTTGATCGGTATGCCCTGGAACCTGCAAAGAAAATCATTGCTGAGCTTAAGGCGCGCCACCCGGACGTGCCGGTGATTGCCTTTCCACGTGGGGCAGGAGAGCGCTATGTCGGCTTTGCCAAGGCGACGGGTGCAGACTGTGTCGCGCTGGATGATGGTGTGACGCCGGAATGGGCGGCTGCGAATGTGCAGGTGGATGCCTGTGTTCAGGGGAACCTGAAGTCGAGCCATATGGTCTCTGGTGGGCAAGATCTCGTTGATGAGACCCGCAAGATTGTTGAGGCTCTTGGTAAGGGGCCGCATATCTTCAATCTGGGCCACGGAATCACGCCGGATGCGGATCCGGAGAATGTGCAGCTGATGATTGATACGGTGCGCAACGGGGGGCATTAACCCCTGATTTTGACGTCGGTATCACGTCGGTATTACGACTGTTTTGCGGAGGTGCGCCATTGGCGCGCCTCTGTTGCGTTAAGGGGCCGCGCGTTGCGTGCTTTCGAGTTCCGACAGGATCTCGGCTGTGTGTTGACCGCGTTTTGGGGCTGGTTTGATGTCTGCTGGACGCCCGTCAAAGCGAGGGGCAGGGGCCGCTTGCAGGTTGCCGTCGGTGTGATGCCAGACATGGCGCGCCGACATATGGGCCGCGTTGGCGCTTTCTTCCGGGGACAGTACCACGGCGACGCAGGCGTCAGAACCCGCAAACAGGTCATCCCAGTGCAGGCGCGGTTCGCGCACAAAGATGTCGGTCAGGCGGGCGGTGAGTTTGGGCCAGAGCGTGCGGTCGTGTTGTTTGGCAAATTCCGGGTCGTCTGAGAGACCAAGTTTGTCGAGGAAGGCGGCGTAGAATTGTGGCTCGAGCGCCTGCACGGAGACATAGCCGCCATCTGCGCAGACGTAGCTGCGGGACCAGTGCGGGCCGTCGAGCAGGCTGTGACCACGCTCCATCGATAGGCCGCCGGCTTGGCGCAGGGCCATGAGGAGTGTCATCATGTGGGCGGAGCCATCCACAATGGCGGCGTCTACCACCGTACCTTTGCCCGTGGCTTGCGCGTTCAGGATGCCAGAGAGAATGCCTATGGTGAGGTAAAGCGCGCCACCACCGATGTCGCCCATAAGCGTGGCGGGCGTGATCGGGGGGGAGCCGGGTTCCGAGGCATACCAGAGCGCGCCGGATTGGGCGATGTAGTTGAGGTCGTGACCGGCGGTTTCTGCGCGAGGCCCGGTTTGGCCCCAACCGGTCATGCGGCCATAAACCAACCGTGGATTTGTGGCATGGCAATCGGCCGGGCCAAGACCAAGGCGTTCCATGACACCGGGGCGGAAGCCTTCGATCAGCGCATCTGCGGTTGCGATGAGCTTTTTTGCAATAGCGAGGTCATCCGAGTCTTTGAGGTCCAAGGCGATGGAGCGTTTACCACGGTCGAGCACGGATTGGTCGGCGGTGATGGACCCGCCGCCCTTGCGGTGGATGGTGATCACATCCGCGCCCAAATCGGCGAGGTGCATGGCGGCAAAGGGCCCGGGGCCAAGGCCTTCGATTTCGATGATGCGGATGCCGTTGAGCATGATGGTGCCTTCCTTGTCCCCACTGGTTGTCGCCTAAGGCCGCGGTCGACCCTGGGAGGGAGAAAAGCGCCCTCCCGTGGGGAGGGTTGGGCGCGGCCCGGGCTTGCGCCCGAGCCATAAGATTACAGTCCGTTCAGACCGCCGCCGACTGTGAGCACTTGAGCGGACACATAATTGCTTTCGGGGCAGCACATTAAGTAAACGCCGTCCGCCGCTTCTTCCGGTGTGCCGGGGCGGCCGAGTGGCACCATGGCAGCAAAACCACCTGCAACTTTGGTTGGGATGCCGATGCCCACTGTGTTGCCGTCCACGGTGATGGATTTTTTGTCATCCGTGGCCTCAGTCAGGCGGGTTTCGATGTAACCAAAGGCGACGCAGTTCACGTTGACCTTGTAGCGGCCCCATTCTTTGGCCAGCGATTTGGTCAGGCCCAGCACCGCTGATTTGGCGGAGGAATAGTTGGCCTGGCCAACGTTTCCGCCTGTGCCCGCAATCGACGAGATGTTCACCACCTTGCGGAAAACCTCGCGACCTTCTTCGGCTTCTTGTTTGGCGTGGCCCTTGATGAAGCCTGATGCGGCGCGCAGGATTTGGAAGGGGGCTTTCACGTGCACATCCATCATAGCGTCAAACTGATCGTCCGTCATGTGGCCGATCAGGCTGTCCCAAGTGTAGCCCGCGTTGTTGACGATGATGTCGATGGCGTTCCATTTTTCGACACCTGCGCCGATAAGGCGTTCGGCAAAGCCGTCTTCGGTGACGGAGCCGACCACGGCGATGGCGTTGCCACCTGCGGCGGTGATGTCGTCGACCACGGCTTGGGCGGGGGCTTCCTCGAGGTCGTTGAGCACGATGTTGGCGCCTTCAGCAGCAAGCTTTAAGGCGACCGCGCGGCCGATGCCGTTGCCTGCGCCGGTGATGTAGGCGGTTTTTCCGGTGAGTTTCATTTGGCGGTCCTCAGTCGATGTCCAGCGAGCGGGCGATCACTTCTTTCATGATCTCGTTAGTGCCGCCGTAGATTTTCTGTACTCGCGCGTCGGTGTAGAGTTCCGAAATCGGATATTCGGACATGTAGCCGTAGCCGCCGTGTAGCTGCAGACATTCGTCCACGATTTCGCATTGAGTCTGCGTGCCCCACCATTTCGCCATCGCGGCTTTTTCTGCGGTGAGCTGCCCGGCCTCAAGTTCGGTCAGGCAGGTGTCACAGAAAGAGGCAAGCAGTTCGATTTTAGTGGCGCATTCGGCGAGTTTGAAACGGGTGTTTTGGAAGTCCATCACGCGTTTGCCGAAGGCTTTGCGCTCTTTCACGTAAGCGAGCGTGTGCTCAAGTGCGCATTGGGACGCGCCAAGGGCCATGTAGCCGAGGATCAGGCGTTCCCAGGGGAGTTGTTTCATCAATTGGATGAACCCCTGGCCTTCTTCTGTGCCAATCAGGTTGGTCAGAGGGACCCGCACGTCGGTGAAGCTGAGCTCTGCCGTGTCGTTGCGCTTCATGCCCATCTTCTTGAGGCAGCGGCCCACAGCGAAGCCTTCGAGGCCTTCGGTTTCCACCACAATCAGGCTCACGCCGCGGCCTTTGGCGGTGGGGTCGGTTTTGGCGACGAGCACGATCAGGTCAGCGGAGCCGCCGTTGGTGATGAAGGTTTTGGAGCCGTTGATGAGATACTCGTTGCCGTCACGGATGGCGGTGGTTTTCACCGCTTGCAGATCGGAGCCGGTACCGGGTTCGGTCATGGCGATGGCGGCGATTTTGTCACCGGAGGCGAGGTCGGGCAGCCAGCGGGCCTTTTGCTCATCAGTGCCAAATGCGGTGATGTAATGCGCGGCGATGTTGTGCACGGAGACGCCCCAACCGCTGTCGCCCGCTTTGGTTTGTTCCAGAAAGGTCACCGCGTCGAAGTGGCGCGACAGGCCAAGGCCGCCGTGCTCTTCAGGGAAGGTGGCGCCGAGGATGCCAAGCTCGCCTGCCTTTTTCCAAAGGGATTTAAGGATGACACCGGCTTCAGTCCAGGCGTCTTTGTTGGGGGTGACCTCTTCGTCAAAGAAGCGTTTGACAGTGTCGGCGAAGGCTAGGTGGTCTTCGTTCATCCACATGTGATTGGGCATGGGGTAATCCTATTGTGAGTTTAGGGCGTGCCGCAGATTTTGGCTTCGCCGCGCAGGGTTTGAGTGCCGTCATCGATATGAGCGGCGAGCTTCACGGTGAGCAGGACGCGGCCGTGCTCTTCGTGGC
>Ga0189290_100248_pt1 | contig 20117 bp, 23 predicted proteins | sample UW140minimetaG_FD_130318 | JGI IMG/M metagenome (GOLD analysis project Ga0189290, IMG submission 130318) | Marine microbial communities from the Costa Rica Dome - UW140 mini metaG | ecosystem: Environmental > Aquatic > Marine > Oceanic > Photic zone | place: Costa Rica: the Eastern Pacific...
CGCGCTGGAAATCCATGTCGCGGCGCTTGTATTGCTGGGCGACGAGGTCGGCGAGGAGCTGGCGCTGGTCGAGGCGGTCGCCGATCGACATCTGGAAGGTCATCGCCGTGTAGGTCTCGACCGAGCCGATACCGTAGATGCAGGAGACCGAGGCGACGATGATGACGTCGTCGCGCTCCAGCAGCGCGCGGGTGGCGGCGTGGCGCATCCGGTCGATCTGCTCGTTGATCGAGGATTCCTTCTCGATGAAGGTGTCGGAGCGCGGCACGTAGGCTTCCGGCTGGTAATAATCGTAATAGGAGACGAAATACTCGACGGCATTGTCCGGGAAGAACGCCTTGAACTCGCCGTAGAGCTGCGCCGCCAGGGTCTTGTTGGGGGCGAGGATCAGCGCCGGGCGCTGGGTCTTCTCGATGACATTGGCGACGCTGAAGGTCTTGCCCGAGCCGGTGACGCCAAGCAGCACCTGGGTCTGGTCCTGGTCGGTGATGCCGGAGACGAGGTCGGCGATGGCGGTCGGCTGGTCGCCCTGGGGCGTGTAGTCCGACGCGATACGGAACGGCACGCCGCCCTCGGACTTGTCCGGCCGGGCCGGGCGGTGGGGCACCCAGATCTCGCCGTTCTTCAGGAGCGGATTGCCCTCGGAGATCAGCTTGGTGAGGGCGTCGACCGTGGCGGTGACGCCGCCTTCGGGCAGGCCCTTGGCGTCCTCGAGACTGAGATCCATGCCGGCGACCGGGTTGAGCCCGGCGGCGGCCCGCTGCTTGGGATCGCTGGTGCCGCCCATCGAGGTGCCGCGCGACGTCTTGCCGGGCCGCGCGCCGGCGTTGGCAGCCGCCTTGCCGGACTTGGCGGCGGGCTTGGCCTTGCCCTTCGCCGGCTCGGGCTCGGTAGGGGCCAAGGCTTCGCCGTCGGCGACATGCTCGGCCGTGGTCTCCAGCCCCTGGGCGATCTCGTCGGCCCAGCCGGAGACCGGCCCGGCAAATTCCTGCGCCGCCGCGAAACCGGCCTGCGGGGCTTCCGCGAAGCCGCCGCGCCGCGCCGGCGCGCCCGGATCGAAGGGCGCCTCGTCCTCGGCGGTGTCGGAGGCGGGACGCGAGCGGGTGGTGCGGGATCTGGAAGCCATGGCGGAACATATAGGGACCGGCCCCCGGGGTTGGAAGCCGGGCGGACGGGGCAAATTGCGGCGGCGTGTCGGCCCCTATGCGGCGCGCTGCCGCAGCAGCCAGGCGCGGACCTCTTCGACCGCCGCCGGCTGGCGGGCGCGCGGCGTGACGACGTGGAAATCGCTGTCGCCGCGCAGCGATTGCGGCACGGCGAGGACGAGGCACCCGGCGGCCAGATCCTGCGCCACCAGGAAGCGGCTGGCGAGGGCGACGCCCTGTCCGGCGATGGCGGCGTCGATGGCCAGGGCGGTCTGGTTGAAGCGCAGGTGGCGGGTGGTGTCGGGCAGACGCGTGGCGAGGATCGTCTCGGCGAATTGCGGCCAGAGATCATGGGCGTCGTCGAGCAGCACCACCCCGTCGAACGGTACGGCGCCGGAAGACGCGGCCAGCGTGTTCGCCAACGCCGGGGCACAGACCGCGACGATCTCCTGGGCGAACAGCGGATCGGCGCGCAGCCCGGGGCCGAAGGGCGGGCGCCCCTGCCGCACGGCGAGATCGACGCCGTCGGACTGGAAGTTCGCGAGGCGGTCCGAGGCGGAAATCCGCAACTCGATGTCGGGATGGGCGACGGCGAAATCTGGCAGGCGCGGGATCAGCCATTTCGCCGCGAAGGTCGGCGTGACGCTGATGGTCAGATGGCGCGGCGCCGATTTGAGGGCGGCCGTCGCATCGGCCATCAGCTCGAAGGCCCGTCCGAGCTGGGCGGCATAGGCCCGGCCCTGATCGGTCAGCGCCAAGCCGCGCGGCAGGCGGTCGAACAATGACAGGCCAAGTTCGGCTTCCAGGCCCCGGACCTGCTGGGCGACGGCGCCCTGCGAGACGCCGAGCTCCTCGGCCGCCAGCCGGAAATTGCCATGGCGCGCGGCGACCGCGAAGGCGCGCAGGCCGTTCAGCGGCGGCAGGCGGGGAGAGCGTCCGTGCATCCAGTAGATTTCCTCCAGTGTGACAGCCGAACTTCTGCATAGTCCCGATCGGGGGGCGGTGCCAGAATTGCCCGATCGAAGCCCCGCCGTCCGGCGCGGGCCGAACGGAAAGGCATCCAGATGACCCAGAAGGTAGCGATCGTCACGGCCGGTGGCAGCGGCATGGGCGCGGCGACGGCGCGACGCCTGGCGGCGGATGGTTTTCGCGTCGCGATCCTCTCGTCCTCCGGCAAGGGGGCGGCGCTGGCCGAGGAACTCGGCGGCTTCGGCGTGACCGGGTCGAACCGCTCGCCGGACGATCTGCAGCGGCTGGTCGACGGGACGATGGAACGCTGGGGCCGCATCGACGCGCTGGTCAACAGCGCCGGCCACGGCCCGCGCGGGCCGGTGCTCGATCTCACCGACGACGACTGGCACGAGGGCATGGAGGTGTATTTCCTCGGCGCGGTCCGGCCGATCCGGCTGGTGACGCCGATCATGGTCGCCCAGAAGGCCGGCGCCATCGTCAACATCTCGACCTTCGCGGCCTTCGAGCCGGATCCGGTGTTCCCGACCTCCGGCGTCTTCCGGGCCGGGCTGGCCGGCTTCGCCAAGCTCTTCGCCGACCGCTACGCCGCCGACAATGTGCGCATGAACAACGTCCTGCCGGGCTTCATCGACAGCCTGCCGGAGACCGTCGCGCGCCGCCAGCGCGTGCCGATGGGCCGCTACGGCACCAGCGCCGAGATTGCCGCGACGGTGGCGTTCCTGATCTCGGATGGCGGCGGCTACATCACCGGCCAGAATTTGCGCGTCGACGGCGGCATCACGCGGTCCGTCTGAGGGACTGTTCGCCGGAACCCGACCGCGCGCGGCAACCGGCGTGGCCCCGCGCGCGATCCCGCCTCAATGCGCCGGGTTGCAATGCGCGATCGGTGCACGGCTAAGTTATATAAGGTCTTGGTAACCATGAAAATTAGTACGTCGGATATAATCTAAGGCGCACTTATAGTTCAAGACGGGGCGAGAGAGTAAGTCATCTCGCAGACATGATGTCGTTCTGTCTTGCCGGCGGGCCGGAATGTCCCTTGTTATTTTCGCGTACGGGACTCTTACTATGACCTCCATCAATACCAATACATCGGCCATGACGGCGCTGCAGAGCCTGTCGATGATCAACAGCAACCTCGACCAGACCCAGAACCGTATCTCGACCGGCTACCGGGTGGGCGCGGCCTCTGACAACGCCGCCTACTGGTCGATCGCGACCACGATGCGGTCCGACAACAAGGCGCTGGGCGCCGTCGAGGACGCCCTCGGCCTCGGCCAGGCCAAGGTCGACACGGCCTATACCGGCATGAACGCCGCCATCGACGTGGTCGACGAGATCAAGGTCAAGCTAGTCGCGGCGAAGGAGCCGGGCGTCGATCGCAACAAGATCCAGGCGGAAATCAGCGAACTTCAGAAGCAACTGAGCTCGATTGCCACCTCGGCGTCCTTCTCTGGCGAGAACTGGTTGAGCTTCAACGCCCCGGCCAACACGTCGAAGAGTGTTGTGGCATCGTTCAATCGCTCTGCGGGCGGGGCAGTGTCCGTCGGGACTATCGAGATCGATGTCTCGTCGCTCAAGCTCTTCGGAAATGACGGCACGACCCCAACCCTACCGGCGGTCGCTCCCGCGAACGGTGTTCTCGATCGCCTTGAGGCGAACAAGACGCTCCTTGATGTCGATGGTGACGTGCTCACGACAGGCGATCAACTCGTCCTCACCGTGAGCGCTCTCAATATCTCGACCACGGCGCTGACTCAGGCGAAGGTGGACGCGGCGACGGGCGAGCCCGATCCTGCCGAGGCCGCCTACAAGTCGGTCGACGATGTCCTGAACATGATGATCACCAATGTCGAAACCGCGCTCGGCAAGATGACGACCGCCGCCTCGAACCTCGGTGCCGCCAAGAGCCGCATGGATATCCAGTCGGAGTTCGTCTCCAACCTGCGTGACTCCATCGAGAAGGGCGTCGGTACGCTGGTCGATGCGGACATGACCGAGGAGTCGACCCGCCTGAAGGCGCTGCAGACCCAGCAGCAGCTGGGCGTCCAGGCGCTCTCCATCGCCAACAACTCCTCGCAGTCGCTGCTGTCGCTCTTCCGCTAAGAGGCGGCATCTCGACACTGAGGTCGACGGGTCCGGCCGCAAGGCCGGGCCCGTTTTTCGTGTCCGCCGTTTCACCTCTCGGCCTCTATAGTTGTCTAGGACTGACAGAATTTGAATCGCCGCAGTACGTTATGATCTGATGTTCAATCCCATTTCGCTCGTTGACTTTATTGGCCCAAGTAAATCATGGTATTGTGGATGCGCATGATTGACTTGGTAGCTCACAAGAATCGCCTCTGGAATCAGAATGCTCGCACAAATAATCGAGACCACATCGGTAGTGATCGCGGCGGCCACATTCGTTTATGGCGTAGGCTCTTGGAGGAGAACCGTCATAGGGCAGAAACGCGTCAATCTCGCAGTGGAGGGTATAATTGCTTTCCGAGAGGTCGAGCAGGCATTTCGTGAAATTCGATCTCCTTTTTCTTCCAGCGATGAGGGAGCCACCCGCCGGCCGCGCCTTGGGGAGGCCGCGGATGACGCAAGACTCGGACAGCAAGCTTATGTTGCCATAGAAAGGCTCAACGCTCGTGCTGAGAGATTTGCGAAGTTGCAATCGCTAAAATACCAGTTCGAAGCTTATTATGGTAGGGATGCCATGCCTCCCTTCGATGAGATACTTGCCATCCGAAACGAAATAGTGCGCGCCTCGTTTACGCTCGAAAATTGTTGGAAAAAGCAAGGTAGAAAGTTTCCGACTCAGGAGGAATTCGATGCTCATTCGCAGCGAATGCATTCCGCCGAAGAAATCTTCTGGGAGGGCTATGGTGACCCGGACCCTATCGCGTTAAGAATTGAGGGTGTTATGCGGCAAGCTGATGAAATCTGCCGGGATGTGATTGAACCCGCAAGAAACATAGCGGTTGTTAGCAAGAATATGCTGAGGCGCGTTCAAGCGCTTCTGGTTATGCGAGTAGAGTCGCAAAATTCGATGTCCGTTTATCGGTAAATATACCGATACAAAACATGCGGCATCCTCAGAGTTCAGCCATTGGCTTAAGGCAGAGGTTAAGGGCATTACGCAACCTCCGTCACGTAGCCGCAGGGAAATCCCTGATCCTCGCCCGCGCTTGGAGTAAACGGACAGTTCGGCGCATCGGAGAGGCTGGCGGTTGTTCCGGCCGGTGAGGGCACCAGTCGTAATCCGACGAACCCGCGCTACCGGCCGGCATGCCCCACCTTCCTCCAATGTGGCAACGGAATGGCGTTCGGGCCGTTTGTCCCTGCGAATGGACGGACCAAGGAGCGCAATTGATGACGAGTGATACCCGGAACGCGGCGGGGCGGGCCGACCAGGCGGGCAGGGGGCGCGGGGCCGTGCGGCCGTCGCAGATCCCGGCCGCGGGCTGGAAGGACGTGGCCTGGCGGGTCTTCGCCGAGATCAGCGACGACCGGGTGATGCTCGTGGCGGCCGGCGTGACCTATTATTTGCTGCTGGCCTTCGTTCCGGCGCTGTCGGCGCTCGTCTCGGTCTATGGCCTGTTCGCCGATCCCGCCACGGTGCAGGAACACGCCGCGATGCTGCAGGCGCTGATCCCCGGCGGCGGCATGGAGATCATCAACGAACAGCTGACGCGGCTGGCCTCGCAGGGCAACACCACGCTGGGTTTCACCTTCGTCATCTCGCTGGCCATCGCCTTGTGGAGCGCCAATGCCGGCATGAAGGCGCTGTTCGAGGCGATGAACGTCGCCTATGACGAGTCCGAAAAGCGCAGCTTCGTCACGCTGACCCTGACCTCCTTCGTCTTCACGCTGGGGGTGATCGTCGCGGCGATCCTGTTCATCGGCCTCGTCGTCGGCCTGCCGCTGGCGCTGGACCTCCTGGGCATCGGCACCGACACGAAATGGCTGGTCAGCATCGCCAGCTATGCCGGCATCTTCCTGCTGGTGTCCTTCGGCATTGCCGCGCTGTACCATTGGGGACCGAGCCGGACGCGCGCCAAATGGCGCTGGATCACCCCGGGCACCGTGCTGACGGTGGTGGTGATCGTCGTCGTCTCGCTGCTGTTCTCCTGGTATGTCGCCAATTTCGGCTCCTACAACGCCACCTATGGCTCGCTGGGCGCGCTGATCGGCTTCATGACCTGGATCTGGATCTCCACGACGATCCTGATCGTCGGCGGCGAGGTGAATGCCGAGATGGAGCACCAGACCGCCCGCGACACGACCCGCGCGCCGGCCCGCCCGCTGGGCTCGCGCGGCGCCGCCATGGCCGACACGGTCGGTCGGGCCTCGGTGTCGCTGGAGGAGCCGGCGGGCGAGGAGCTGCCAAGCCGGCGCGCGGATCTGGAGCGCTTCCTCCACAGGCGTCGCGGCTCGGCGAAAATCGTGGCGGTGGCGGTGCCCACGCTGCTGTTCGTGACCTGGATCCTGCGCGCCCGCGACCGCGCCTGACCCCGACAAGCTTATCCGGCGTGGCGGTGCCACGCCGGATGGGAGGCGGCCAGGCCGCGCGATCGTTGCGAATGTCCCGAGGCCCGGAGGGCGTCGGCGGGCCCCCGCAACAACTGGCTTGTTCCGCAGCCCCTTCGCGTCGAGGCGGCGGGGCAGCTCAGGCGGCGCTGAAGCGCTTGCGATAGGCGGCAAAAGCGTCGCTGCGATACACCGCATCGACTTCGTCCATGGTCAGCGACGTCTCGTCCGTATCGATCGATACGCTGTAACGCGGCGTGTCCTGATCCTCGACGGCACAGCAGATGGCTTCGGCGAGCGTGTCGAACCGCTTGTGCGAGACGCCACCGCGTGGGCTGACGCGGCGAGCCGACTTTGCCCAGAAGAAATCGGCAGGCAGGTCGAAATTCAGGGAAGACATCAGTCGGCTCCGTTGGTTGTACACGCCGCTGGCATCCCGCGGCGTGTTGCATCTCACGGTATGTAGGGCGCCCGGGCGCGAAGACCTCCCAAAACCCGCCGCCTCGGGCGGATCCTGTTCAGCCGCGGTTCAGCGGCACGGGTGCAGAAGGGCGCCATGACGAACCACCGCTCCATTCTCGCCGTCGTGCCGCCGCATGAACCGACCGGACAGCCGCACCGGGATGCGGAGACCGCAACCGTGCGCGCAGCGCGGCATCCAGCGATGCCCCAGGCGGATCACACCGGGCGGCTTCTCGCCGAGACGCCGATGGCGCGGGCAACACGCCGAATTCGGCAGGCCGAGGCCGGGTGGCTGGCCGAGGCGTTGCGCCCGCGCGGCGGCGGCCGAACCGGCGGATGATCCGCCGGGGCCGGGACGCCCGGCCGATGGTCTGCCGAAAGAGAGGCCGGCCTGTTCATTCTTCGCTTACCAAACTGGGCTAGCCTTCGCTTGTCCGCTCGAGTTTCGCGGAAGACGAAAGGCCATCGCATGGTATCGCGTATTCGCGAATGGCGCTTCGCTGCGCTCGCCGTCGCCTGTATCGTGACGGCGAGCCTTTCCTCGCAGCATGCCGCCGCCCAGACGGGCTTCGCGCCCCCGGTCCCGCCCGGCGACATTCCGCAATCGGGCGGCATGGTCTGGGGCGGTCATGTTCCCTCAGTCGGCGAAGGTTATCGGCCGAGCGTCGCACGGCAGGATGGCGTCGCCGCCGCGCCGCCGGCGGCCGCCGAACCGCTTGCCGCGACCCAGCCGATCGTCCGGGCCGCACCGGCCGCGCCGGCATCCGCTGCGTCTTCGGCATCGACGACGGGCTCGCTCTATCAGGATCTCCTCGGCCGCCGTGCCAGCGTGCCCGCCGCCGCGCCGCCGCAGCCGGCCGGCACTGGCGCTCTGCCGCCGCTGGACGCGCCGCGCAGTGTCGGCGACGAGACGAGCTCAGCTGCGCCGGCCGCCGATCCCTGGACCGGCCTGAAAGCGGTGACCGCCGCGCCGCCGCCACAGCGCCGCGAAGCGCCGGCGACCCCGAAGATCGTGCCGCAGCGCAGTGTCGTCGCGTCGTTGGGCGGCGCGCGCCAGCCGGCGCCCCAGAGCCCCGTGCCGGGCCGCGGCGCGCTGGAGAACCAGACGCCGAGCGGCTATCGCACCATGCCGCGCTCGGAAGCCATGTGCCGGACCGCCCTGCGCAAGATGGGCGTGAGCTTCGTCGACATCGATCCGGTCGGCAGCAGCAAATCCTGCGGGATCGCCCATCCGGTAAAGATCACGGCGATCGCCAAGGGGGTCGCGATGAAGCCGGCCGCGACGATGAACTGCGCGGCTGCCGCTCGGATCTCGCAATGGGTCGAGGACGAGGTGAAGTCGGCGGCGCGCTGGAAACTTTGGAAGCGGCCGACTGCGGTGCTCAACGCCTCGTCCTATCGATGCTCGCGCATTGCCGGCTCGCGCACCGTCTCCGAGCACGCCACGGGCAACGCCCTCGACGTGCGCGGCTTCGCCTTTTCCGACGGCTCGGTGTTCGACGTGGAGAAGAAGGGCTTCTTCTCCTTCCGCGAGAAGGGTTTTCAGAAGGCCGTGCGCCATTCGGCCTGTCGGTATTTCGGCACGGTGCTGGGGCCGGGCTACAATTACGACCACCGCGACCATCTGCATCTCGACGCCAAGAACCGCCGCCGGGTCGTCTGCAAATAGCGCCAGCCGGGTTGATGCGGCGCCGGCCCGGATCGTAGGGTCGCCTGACTTTATCAACCTGCAACCGGACGAGACATGCCGGGAGGCATCATGGCCGACGATTTTGCCCATGGGACGGTCCACCGGGCCGGCGACGACATGCAGGCGGCGCTGACGGCGGAGCCCGAAGTGCTGGATCTCTGGCGGTGGCTTACGCCGCTCGGGCGCAACGAGTTCATCTGCTGGGTCGAAGACGCCAAGCAGGCCAAGACACGGCAGCGGCGCATCGAACGCACCATCGGCGAGTTGCGCGAGGGCAAGAAACGGCCCTGCTGCTGGGCCGGCTGCATCCACCGCACGGACAAGGCGCCGAGCCCCTGGCAGCAGGCGGTGCTGATCGACGGGAAGACACGCAAGGGGTGATCGGGCGCCTTTAAGCCGTAGCAGGCCGGCCCGGGCGGTGAGGGCGCCTTGAGCTGGTGTGCGTCCGGTCAGCGCGTTGAGCTGCGCTTTTCCCTGCTCTCGTAGATCGTCTTGGCGAGTTCGCCGAGGGAGCCGAGGAACATGCCGGTGGAGCCGGCGACGAACATCCAGACGGCCAGGGTGTACCACTCCTCGAAGGCCTTGAAGAACAGCACCGAGCCGATGACGAAGAGCAGGTTGCCGACGAGGCCGATACCGAGATGGATGTAGCCGAAGTCGCGAACGAGGGTTTGCAGCATCTTGGACCTTCGGAATGCGTGGCATCTGTGCGGTGGCGACGGCGGGGCGGCACCTGCCGCGTTCCCCTGTCTGCGGCGGCCGGCGAGCCGATCCCTGCCGGTACGGCATAACGGTCCCTGACACGACAAGGCAACCGGTCGGCGGTGTCGTGCTTAGGGTCCGGCCGCCTGCGATGAGCCGCCGGCTTGTCCGGCCGATGCTGCGCCGCGCGGTGCAGGCGGCTTGACGGCCGACGCGGTGGTGACGTTCTTGCAGCCGTTGCGGTGTATCGCGGGTGCGGGCGGCTTGCCGCTGATGCAATGCGGCTGGGTCGCGCAGCGCCGAACCGACCCGGGCCGCGTTCCACACCAAGGGAGATCCGATGACGCCCGCATTCACCGCCGTCACCTATGTCGTGGCCGCACTGGCCGAGATCGCCGGCTGCTTCGCCATGTGGTCGTGGCTGCGGTCCGGGGCGTCGGGGCTCTGGCTGGTGCCGGGTCTGGCCAGCCTCGCGCTGTTTGCCTTCCTCCTGACGCTGGTGCCGGTAGAGGCGGCGGGACGGGCCTATGCGGCCTATGGCGGCGTCTATATCGCCGCCTCGCTCGGCTGGCTGTGGCTGGTGGAGGGCAGCCGGCCGGACCGCTGGGACATGGCCGGCGCCGGGCTCTGCCTCGTCGGCGCGGCGATCATCCTGTGGGCACCGCGCGGCGCCTGACGGCTGATGCTCAGTCGGCGATGGTCTCGGCCGGCACGGCGGTCGGGCGGCCCTCGTCGTCGATCGCCACCATGACGAAGGTGCCCTCGGTCACCTTGGTGCGCTCGTGGCGGGCGCGGCCCTTGGCCCAGGCCTCGATGGACAGGGTGATCGAGGTGCGGCCGACCTTGTCGATGGTCGAATAGACGCAGAGCGTGTCGCCGATCTTCACCGGCTTCTTGAAGATCAGCGTGTTGACCGCGATGGTAGCGACCCGGCCGCGGGCCCGCTCGGCGGCGCGGATGCCGGCCGCCAGATCCATCTGCGACATTACCCAGCCGCCGAAAATGTCGCCATTGGCATTGGCGTCGGCCGGCATGGCCGGCAGCCGGATGGTCAGTTCGCCCCGGGGCTGTTCGTCGGTCTCGTCCATCGCGCGTCTCCTCATTGGCCCGAATGGCATAGCAGACGCGGCAGGACTTGGCAGCGGTGACGGACGGATCGCAAAGGGGTGCGGGCGAAGCGGCATCGCGGCCGAGCCTGCGGCGGCGTTCGGCCGCGATCAGCTCTGGCAGGGCGGGGCGCCGGTCTCCGGTTCTTCCGGGACGAGATGTCCGTCGGGCTGGCGGATCAGCACCCGGCGCTGGCCGCGATAGCGGAAGACCAGCCGGTGGCGCCCGGCATCGGCGCCGACGCCGCGCTCGACCGTGCCCCGGACATTGCCGCGGCGCAGCTCGGTCCGGAAGAAGGCGACCGGCAGGCCGAAGGCGGCGGCGACCGCCGTGCTGTCGACCTCGACGTCGCCGCTGTCGTCCTGGGGAGCGTGATCGGCCATCAGGCGCGCGCCGCCACGCGGGGCGCATTGCCGGGCTCGGCCAGCGGGAACAGCGACAGGATGTCGATCTCGCGCTTCGGCAGGTCGGCGAAGCTGTAGCGGTCGAGGACGGCGAGGAAGGCGGTGACCGCTTCGGCCAGGACGCCACTCATGCCGCAGGCCGGCTGGATGATGCAGCGGCCGCAATCGGCAAGGTCGAATCCGTCCTCGGTCGCCCGCACCAGCTCGCCGACGGAAATCTGCGCCGCGGGACGGGCAAGGCGGATGCCGCCGGACCGCCCGCGCAGGGTCGTGACATAGCCGGCCTTGCCGAGCTCGTGGACCACCTTGGTCAGATGGTTGCGCGAGATGCCGTAGGCCTCGGAAATGTCGGCCACCGAGGACAGGCCATCGGGCCGCGCGGCGAGGTAGATCACAACGCGCAGCGCATAGTCGGTGTAGCGGGTAAGGCGCATGCGCCGGGCTCCCTTTCGCTGGGCCGATAAAACATATATCAGAAATACATGTTTAGCCAGCGGCGCGACGCTGCCGGCCTGTCGAGAGGACGCCCCATGTCCAAGGACCGCATTGTTTCGCCGATCGTCGACGAGGATTCGCTGCGCCGGCTGGTCGCCGATTTCTACGACCGGGTGCGGGCCGACCCGGTGCTGGGGCCGGTGTTCGAGGGGGCGGTCACGGACTGGCCGGCGCATCTGGAGCGGCTGACCGCCTTCTGGTCGTCGGTGATGCTCACTTCGGGCCGCTACAAGGGCAATCCCTTCGCCGTTCACCACCGCCATCGCGGCGAGATCGATCTCGCCATGTTCGATCGCTGGCTCGGCCTGTGGCGCGAGACCACCAGCCGGCGGTTTCCGGCGACGACGGCCGCGGTGTTTCACGAGAAGGCGGAGCGGATCGCCGACAGCCTGAAGGCGGGGCTGTTCTTCCGACCGGAGCTCGCCGATCTGCGGCCGGCCCATCCGCGCGGCCAGTGACCGTCAGTCGGTGTTTTGACGCGTCTGGCGCTCCAGGGCGTCGTCGCTGTCGCAACGATTGATCGCCTGCCAGGGCCAGCCATCGCTCTGGACCAATGACAGGAGCAGCCGGCGGTCGACCGATCCGGCGTGGCCTGCAGGCACCCCGTCCATGCCGCCGGCCGGTGCGGGGCGGGCGGCATCGTCGCCGTGCAGCCGCGGCGGCTCCTCGCCCGCCAGCTTGATGTGACCGGAGCGCAGCGACCAGAGGAACGAGGTGATGGCCGACTGGCAGCGGATCATCGCCAGCCGGTCGGGCTGGCGGTCGGCGGGCACGGTGGCGGCGATGCTGTCGACGGCTTCGCTGAGCGCGGCCAGGCGCAGCGGCAGCGCCGCCGCCGCTTCGCCCGAGTGGAAGTAATGCAGTGCCGGATAGGCCAGATGCTGCTGGCCGAGGGTGATGATGTTAGGGGACAGCGTATCGAGGATGCTGGCGAGCCGCCCATAGCCGTCGCCGTCCCGGCACTGGCTCAGAATGCCGTCCGGCGTGCTGCCGAGGCCGTGAATGGTGATCGCCAGCTGGCGCTTGGCGACCGCCGCCGAGATCACCGGCACGAGATAGGTGACCGACAGGGTCAGGGCGAGAAGGCCGTTGGCGGCGCAGAGCGCGGTGAGCAGCTGCCACAGCGCGCCCGACGGCTGGAAGTCGCCGAGGCCGAGGGTCGTCAGCGTGTAGCCGGCGACATAGAGCATTTCCACCGCATCGGCCGGCGCCTTGGTCTGGGCGTTGACGATGCCGTCGCCGCCGCCGAGGAAGATCAGCCACCAGCCGAGCCACAGGCCGACGAACCAGACCAGCGCCGAGCCGGCGAGAATGAGCGGGCCGGCCGCCGACAGCAGCCGATGGCCGCGCTCGCCGCCATCGGAGATCCGGAGCGCCAGCCGCCACGCCCCCTGCATGGACCAGGCGGTGAGCGGGCCGGCGCCGCGGGCCGTCAGGGTGGTCAGGCCGATTTCGATGATGGTCCAGGCGACGAGGGCCGCGCCGAGAAGCGAGAGAAGGATCATGGCGAGTGTTTCCGGATCGGGGCCGTGAGGGAGCGGTGAAGAGGACGCGTCCAGCGCCAACGCGGCACGCTGCGATCCGATCCTGAAAACGTGAAGCGGGCTGCGGCGGCAGCGGCGGGGAGGCACTGCGGCGCGCCGATCGCGGCAATCTTGCATGGCTGCCTTGCACGCGGCCCGGTGCCACGCGACCCCGGAGCGGCCTATCTGTTGCATTGCAACATGAAACAGACCGGAGACCCATCATGGCACCTCAGACTTCTCCCAGCCGTCCCCGCCGCTTCCACCAGCGCGTCGCCGGCTTCTTCGTCGAGGCCGCCGCGGTCATCGAGGATGCCCGCCGCATGCGCGACGAGTACCGCCGCAACCATCGCGGCATGATCGAGTAGGCAGGATCGACACCGGCGCCGTCTGGCGCCGGGCGGAACATCGCGGCCGAGACCGACGCCGCGCGATGCGAAGCGGTGTGTGGTCAGGCTTCGGCGTGCCGTGCTTTTCCCCAGCGCCGCATCGGCACCAGTTCGACCGCCAGCATGGCGGCGAAGATCAGGGCGCAGCCGACGAGGCCGATGGCCGCGATGCGCTCGCCGAGGATGACCGCGCCGAACAGCGCCGCGAACAGCGATTCCGACGACAGGAAGATCGCCGCCTGCGCCGCCGTCGTGTGACGCTGGCCGATGATCTGCAGGGTGAAGGCAAGCCCGGTCGACAGGACGCCGCCATAGACGATTTCCGGCCAGGCCTGCCACAGGCCGGCAAGGGTCGGGGCCTCGAAGGCCAGTGTGCCGAGGCCGGCGAGGATCGCGGTGACGGCGAACTGCACGAAGGACAGCGTGTAGGGCCGGCCGCTCGGGCCGGCGAACAGTCCGACGAAGACGATCTGCAGCGCCCAGAACACCGCGCAGACCAGCATCCAAACATCCCCGACATTCAGCGCCGCCAGGCTGCCGCCGCCCAGAAGGGCGATGCCGGTGAGCGCGGTGAGCGCCGCCGGCCAGACCACCCAGTGCGGCCGGCTGCGCAGCAGCGCGAGGCCGAGGATCGGCGTCAGCACCACATAGAGCCCGGTGAGGAAGCCGGCATTGGTCACGGTCGTGGTGACCATGCCGATCTGCTGGGTGATGGCGGCGAGAAACAGCAGCGCGCCGATGCCGACGAAGCCGATCCTTGTGCCGGGCGGCACCGGCACCGCCGCGCGGCGGCCTTCGGCGACGGCGAAGGGCACGAGGGTCAGCGCCGCGATGCCGAACTTCGCCGCGGTGAAGGTCCACGGGCCGACCGCGGCCATCGCCGTCGACTGGGCGACGAAGCCCATGCCCCAGACGGCACCGGCGAGAAGCAGCAGGCAATTGGCGCGAAGGCGTGTCATGGCGACCGGAGACAGGATGGGAGAGAGGTTCGCGAGGGCCTGAGGGGCGCCGCGAACCGATCGCCTTGCTGACTATCGGAGCCGGTGGGGTGAGGCAAGGCAGGCCCTGCGCCGCGCCGGCGATCGGCGAGCGCGGGATCAGCGGGCGGCGTTTGCCAGGAGCTCCGCCCAGCGGCTCAGGCGCCTGGCGTTGGCGCCGAGATCGGAACGGCCGAGCAGCGCGCGCGCATAGATTCGCATCAGCGTGCCCTCCGGCGCGCCGAAGGCATCGACGTCGATCGTGTCGGGAAAGCGCAGGACGGCGCTGCGCGCCACATAGCGGCGGTAGTTCGGCGTCTGGCCGTGATCGACCCGCATGACGTCGCCATCCTCGGCGAGGGCCGCGTCGAGACGGGCGAGCAGCGCCTGCGGCGGGATCGTGAAGACGGGCAGGGCGACATCGATACGGGCCGCCGTGGCGCCGGGCGACGCCGCGACGCTGTCGTTCGGCACGGGGCGTCGCGTCAGCTTCGCCAGATCGACCGGTCCCTGATCGGCGGGCCTGCCCAGCCTTGTCCAGAGCGCCTCGAGAAGATGGGCCATGCTTTGCCTTTCCGTACACAACGCCTGCGGGCAGCCGGCGCGGTCACGCCTCGCTGATCAGAGCGGAACGATCGCCGGCGGGCGGTCGTTGCGGGGGACGACACTAAGGCCTGCGGACCAAACCTGGCGCGGGCCTGCGCAACCGGAAGGAACCGTCCCATGCTTCGCATCGCGACACTCGCTCTTGCCACCTCCGCCCTGTTCGCCGTTCCGGCGATGGCGCAGGATTCGACGCCGACCCCGACCGACAAGCCGGCCAACGCGCCGTCCGACGGCATGAATGCCGGCATGCAGAACGATATGGAGCCGATCACCGTCGAGATGAAGGGTGCCGATGGCGGCTCGGCCGGCACAGTCACGGTGACCCCGACGCCGCATGGCCTCCTGCTGTCGGCCGATCTCGCCAATCTCGCCGATGGCGACCATGCCTTCCACGTCCACGAGACCGGCGTCTGCGAAGGCGACTTCTCCTCGGCCGGCGGCCATTACAACCCGACCGACAAGGAGCATGGCTACAAGGTCGAGGGCGGCCATCATGCCGGCGACCTGCCGAACTTCACCACCACCGACGGCTCGGCAAGCTTCGAGAGCTTCGCGCCGGCGCTGACGCTGACCGGCGGCGAGGCGCCGCTGAACGATGCCGACGGCTCGGCGATCGTCGTGCATGGCGGCACCGACGACTATTCTTCGCAGCCCTCGGGCGATGCCGGCAACCGCATCGCCTGCGGTGTCGTCTATTCGGGGCAGTAAGCCGCCCGCTAAAAGAACAGGTTGCCGGCGATGGCCGGCAGCGACTGACAGACGCTGTCCGGTGCTCAGGCGCCGGGCAGCCAGCCGATCGGCCGGTAGTCGGAGAGGGCTTCGATCCGCGCCAACCAGGCCCGGATGCCGGGATAGTCCGTCAGGTCGAACCCGCCTTCGCCGGCCCGGTGGGTATAGGCATAGAGCGCGATGTCGGCCAGACTCGGCGCATCGCCCACCAGCCATCGCGCCGGACCGAGGCGTTGCTCCATCACCGCCAGCGCCTTGTGGCCGCCGGCCAGCGTGTCGGCCAGACGCTGCGGCGTCGCGGCCTCGCGCATCTGCGGATAGACCAGCAGTGAGCGCCGCACGGCGATATGCGGCTCGTGGCTGTATTGCTCGAAGAACATCCAGCCGAGCATCTCGGCGCACGCGAAGCGGTCGACCGGCACGAAGCGGGTGCCGTCGCCGAGATAGCAGAGGATGGCGTTGGATTCCGGCAGGGTGCGGCCGTCTTCCAGTTCAAGCAGCGGCACCTTGCCGTTGGGATTGGCGGCGAGGAAGGCGGGCTGCTTCGTGCCCCCATCGAGCGTACTCACCTCGACATGGCGAAACGGGCGGCCCAGCAGCGCCATCAGCAGCCGGGGTTTGTAGCAATTGCCGGAATCGCCCATGCCGTGGATCGTCAACATCGCGTGCCTTCCGCGCCCCTGCCTGAAGGCGCAGCATAGCATCGGCCGCCGCCGGCAATGAAGGTGCGGACCGTCGAGCGCGGGCCCGGCGTGTCATCCGCTCGTATCGAGAGGGCTCAGTTCGGCCCGGCGATGCGCTTGGTGAAGCGCGGGCGGACCGCCGCGACCGAACTGTGGGTCATGCCCTTGAGCCAGACCACGTCGAACATGGCGTTCTGGGGGATCATCGTCTCGGTGACGAGGATCGTGTCGCCGATGGCGATCGCCGGCAGCAACTCGACGGGGATGGGGCGGGCCGCGAAGCCGGGCGAGGCGTCCGGCGGGTAGGTCCAGTCGGTGTCGAAGCCACGCGACGACCGGGTCAGGCTGGAGATCCGGACCTCGAGCGCGCCGTCGGGCTGCGGCACCAGGGCCTTCAGCGTGGCGATGATCCGGTTGTCGAGCACCGATTTCGGCAATTCGGTCTGGCGGGACATGTAGTCGCTCATCGAAGCGGTCGCGCGTTCGAGCGCCAGGCTCTCCCGGTAGAAGTCGAAGAGCGTGACCGTCCCGAGCAGGACGAGGACGAGAAGCGGCGCGATCAGCGCGAACTCGACGGCCGCGACGCCGGACCGGTCGCTGGCAGCGCGCTTGAGAATGCGGGGCCGCTTCACGGTGCCCCGGGTCCATCCCGCACGGCGCGATGGCACGTCGCGCGGTCCGGCAATGGTCGTTGGGGACTCGGTTCCGGCGATCATTGCGGCTCGTTGACGAAGGCGGCGTAGGAGACGATGCCGTAGGCACCGGTGCCGGCCTCGGGCAGGGCAACGGCGAGACCAAGCATCGGGGTGATCGGCCGCACCGAAGTGCAAACGCGCACGAACATCAGCTCGGAACGTTCGCCGGCCCGGTATGGCGGGACCGTACCGCGATGGACGCAGCCGGCCGCGGTATCGGGGATGGTATCGGTGGGCGAACGCAGCGCGACCAGTTCGACGCGGGTCTGGGTCTTGCAATCCGTGAACACCATGGCCTGTGCGCAGATCCGTTGCTTCAGCTCGTCGGCCGAGATCGCCGCATTGTCGGAGATCCGCAGCTGTCGGACGATCCGGTTCAGCGCGCCGTCCTGCATGATCGTCTGGGTCATCATCCAGCCTGCCTCGAAGATCGAGAAGACCAGCGCGAGGAACAGCGGCAGCACCAGCGCGAACTCGACGGCCGTCGCGCCGCGCGTGTCGCGGGCGAGGCGCAACGGCGCCTGCAGGATCGGTACGGGGCGCCTCATCCGATCAGCTTGATCTTCTGGATGGCGGTGGCGATCGACTTGAAGGCGTCCTGGATATCGAGCGCGTTCACCCGGTAGAACCGTTCCGCGCCGCTGGCGCAGTCCGACATCTGCCGGGCCGCCGTATCGTTGACGTCGAAACCGATGGTGAAGACGACGACGTTCTTCTGCTTGGCCGCGGTGCACAGTGCCGCCGCGAAGCGCTCGGCATCGCCGACCGTGTAGAGGTCGGTGTTGAGGCTGCCATTGTTGTAGTACTGGACCGGCATGCTGGCATCCTTGGGGGTGCGCTGGCTGCTGATCGCGCCGTCGGTCATCAGCACGATGAACTTCATCGTGTCGGGATCGGTAAAGCTCGCCGGCCGGTTGCTGAAGCGCGGATCGATGTCGAGCTCCTCGGACAGGGCCCGGTAGCGCGCCGCCTCGCGCAGCATCGGCTGGATCGCCGGATCGAGCAGCAGGAGCCCCCATTTCAGCGCGATCGGCGTGCCGGTGCCGTCATAGAGCTTGTAGTTGTCGATCTGCCGCTTGAGATAGTCGCGGTCGTTCGACAGGAACGAGACGCTCGTCCGGTCGGTGTCCTTGCCTTCGCCCTTGACGAAATCGGGCGTCGTGCCCGGTCGCGGATCATGGGGATCGTCCGGGCACCACCATGGTTCGGTGATCTGCGCCTCGCCGGCCTTCTTGAGCGCGTCGTGATGGTTTGCCTGGGTAAAGTGCTGGGTCTGCGGAAGGTTGGCGAAATCCGGCACGCCGAGGGCGAAATCGCTGCGGCCGAACTGGAAGCAGGATGAGCGGTCGTGCTGGCGGCGGCGCGAAAGGGCGTTGAACAGCACCGGCCCGATGCTGACCTGGCCGGCATAGGGCACGATGTTGACCGTCGTGTAGTCTTCCGCGCCGTCGGCCAGGACCATGTCCATGAAGGATTTGGCGGCAGGCCGCAGGAAGTTGATGCGCATGGCGCCGTTTGCGCCCGGATAGCTGCCGGACTTGTCGAAGCGCATCGAGCCGGACATGTCGAGAAGCAGCGAGATCTCGATATTCTTGCGCTTTTCCTCGGCTACCGAATGGGCCGTGACGGTGAGCTGTCTGATGCCGATCAGGCGCAGGAACGCCGTCTCGGTGATGGCGGTAGCGTCGGCCTCGACGCGTTTTGCGTTGCTGTGTTGGTCGGCCGTGACGTCGAGCGTGTAGCTGCCCGCCGATACCGACGCCTTGAGATAGGTCTCGATGGTCTCGCGGGGCGCGCGCGTCTGGGTCAGCGAGGCTGCTGCCAGAACGCCGCGATCGAGGCCGTCCTGCAGCACCGAGCGCAGCCGTTCATGGGCAATGAGATCGATCGCGCCGCCGGAGATGACGATCATCGGCACCAGCATCAGGGCCGTCATGACGGGAATGCTGCCCGCACTGGCGCGCAGGAACTTGGACCGAAAGGCGGGACGTGTCATCGATCGGCCAATGCATAACAATAGGGGCGCCTCGAGATTGCGTCGCCGGGATTTAAAAACGCCTTAAAAACGGGCGCTTATAGCGATGGATCGGATAATATTCCGCAGCCGACGCGGCCAGGATCGAGGCGCCACTTCGACCGATTGCCGGACGGTCTCGCCGCCGGTGCAGCGCCAGTCATCGCCTGCGAATACCGGCGCGGTTGCGCAGTGTCCGGCTTGCAGCCTGCCGCCGCTGGCATTAGGGTCCGCGCGCCCGCAGGGGCCTTCCCGCAGCTACGATCGGAGTTCAGCACCCATGGCATTTCTTGCCGCCGCCCTCGACCGCGTAAAGCCGTCAGCGACCATCGCCGTCACCCAGAAGGCGCGCGAGCTGAAAGCCCAGGGGCGCGACGTCATCGGCCTGGGTGCCGGCGAGCCGGATTTCGACACGCCGGACAACATCAAGCAGGCGGCGATCGAGGCGATCAACCGCGGCGAGACCAAGTACACGCCGGTCTCGGGCATCCCCGAGCTGCGCCAGGCGATCGCTGCCAAGTTCAAGCGTGAGAACGGCCTCGACTACAAGCCTGAGCAGGTGATCGTCGGCACCGGCGGCAAGCAGATCCTGTTCAATGCCTTCATGGCGACGATGAACCCCGGCGACGAGGTGATCATCCCGGCCCCCTACTGGGTCAGCTATCCGGAGATGGTGTCGATCTGCGGCGGCACGCCGGTGTTCGTGCCGGCCGGCATCGAGACCAATTTCAAGCTGACGCCGGAGGCGCTGGAGCAGGCGATCACGCCGCAGACCAAGTGGTTCCTGTTCAACTCGCCGTCCAACCCGTCGGGCGCCGCCTATACGCGCGACGAGCTGAAGGCGCTGACCGACGTGCTGATGCGCCACGAGCATGTCTGGGTGCTGACCGACGACATGTACGAGCATCTGGTCTATGGCGACTTCACCTTCACCACGCCCGCCCAGGTCGAACCGGCGCTCTACGAGCGCACGCTGACCATGAACGGCGTGTCGAAGGCCTATGCC
>Ga0189290_100249_pt1 | contig 19856 bp, 16 predicted proteins | sample UW140minimetaG_FD_130318 | JGI IMG/M metagenome (GOLD analysis project Ga0189290, IMG submission 130318) | Marine microbial communities from the Costa Rica Dome - UW140 mini metaG | ecosystem: Environmental > Aquatic > Marine > Oceanic > Photic zone | place: Costa Rica: the Eastern Pacific...
CATCACCGCCAGGCGAATGACCTCTGGGCTGGTTTTAAAATAGCGAAATGGGGAGCGTTTTGTCATCCTACGAGGCTAGGTCACCGCCCTGCCCGCCTCAAGCTAGTTTCCTCTGACAGTGCCGATGGCGCTCCAAATCGAAGCCCCGTTTGAACTGCGACGGCGGGGCGTCGAGGGGAAGATTCTTGTTGGGGATCGCGAACCTGAACCTGACCAGACCCTGCTGCGCGCTCTTGCACGAGCGCATGCCTGGACAGTTAATCTGCGCAACGGCAAACCCTTGAGCGAGATCGCTGCAGCAACCGGCCATTCAGAATCCTACATTCGAACCAGGGCCCAGCTCGCCTTTCTTTCCCCCGCGATCCAAAAAGCGATCTTTGAAGGTTGCCAGCCACCAGGCCTCACCCTCGAACGGATCGTCCGCAAACCTGTTCCACTCGATTGGGATAGGCAGGCCAGATTGTATGGCTTTAACGTAAGTTCAGGTCATCCCTGATCCCCATCTGCACTTCCCTGTTTCTGCAGAAAAACTCCCTGATAATTGCGAAAAAGTTCCCTGTTATTTCGCGCAGGGAAATCGCCTGTAACGCATTGAAATAACGCCCGGATTTACAGGGCAGTTTGGTCAGATAGCTCAGATTCCTAGAAATTTCCCTGTTATTTCCCTGTTAGCAGGGATTTTTTCCCTAACCGAAGCGCCTGATGCTGGCTCCGGAGACGACCTTGGGAAATCGCGCTGAACAGTGATAAAACAGTCGTCTCTCTGGGAAATGCCACAGTCCAAGCCCCCGGAAAAACGGGAGAAAACAGGGGAAAACGCAGTTTGCTGGCAGAGACTGGGGTGGGTGGCGGAGAGACAGGGATTCGAACCCTGGAGACGGTTTCCCGCCTACACACTTTCCAGGCGTGCGCCTTCGACCACTCGGCCACCTCTCCGCATCAGAGCGTTGGTCAGTTGACCGTGTCTCTGTGGAGCGGTGTTTAGCTTCAACTGTCGGGGGGATGCAAGAGGCAAATTGCGGATATTTTGGCTTTTCCAAACAAAAAAGGGCCACGCAATCGCGCAGCCCTTATTTGCGTACGTTTGAAGTGTTTTAGACCGCTACCGCCGCCTTAGTTTGATCGCGCTCAGACAGCTCTTCCGCCACCAGGAACGCCAATTCCAACGACTGGCTGGCGTTAAGACGTGGGTCACACGCTGTGTGATAGCGTGCGGAGAGGTCTTCTTCGGTCACTGCTCGTACACCGCCGGTGCACTCTGTCACATCCTGACCGGTCATCTCGAAATGCACGCCGCCTGGAATAGTGCCTTCGGCTTTGTGAACGCCGAAGAACTCACGCACTTCGCGCAGAACACTGTCGAAAGGACGGGTTTTGTAGCCAGTGGCCGACTTGATTGTGTTGCCGTGCATTGGATCACAGGTCCAAAGCACGTTAGCGCCCTCTTCCTGAACCGCTTTGACAAGGCGCGGCAGATGGTCACCAACACTGCCCGCACCAAAGCGTGCGATCAGAGTTAGGCGACCCGCTTCGTTCTCAGGATTCAGTTTTTTCATCAACACTTTGAGGTCGTCGGCGGTGGTGGTGGGACCACATTTCAAACCAATCGGGTTCTGCACACCGCGCGCAAATTCAACATGCGCCCCATCTGGCTGACGGGTGCGGTCACCGATCCAGATCATGTGGCCAGACCCCGCGAGCCATTTGCCGGAGGTGGAATCCAGACGTGTAAGCGCCTCTTCATACTCCAGCAGCAGAGATTCGTGGCTGGTGTAAAAATCGACAGTCTGCAGAGAATGCAAACGATCTGAGGTAACGCCTGCCGCCTTCATGAAGTCCAACGTATCGCTGATCCGGTTGGCCATATCGCGATACTTGGTGGCCTTCTCACCCTCAGTGAACCCAAGCGTCCACGAATGCACCTGATGCACGTCCGCGTACCCACCGGTCGAGAACGCACGCAGCAAGTTTAGCGTTGCAGCAGCTTGCGTATACGCCTGCAACATTTTGTTTGGATTGGGAATTCGCGACTCAGGTGTGAAGTCAAGCTCGTTGATGATGTCTCCACGGTAGCTTGGCAGTTCTACACCTTCCACGGTTTCAGTTGGCGCGGAACGCGGCTTAGCAAACTGGCCGGCCATACGACCAACCTTAACCACCGGCACCTTGGCGCCGTAGGTCAGCACCATCGCCATTTGCAGCATCACTTTGAAGGTGTCGCGAATGCCGTCTGCGGTGAATTGCTCAAAGCTCTCCGCACAGTCCCCGCCTTGCAACAAAAAGGCCTCGCCGCGAGAAGCGGCACCAAGCTGAGCTTTGAGGCGGCGCGCTTCGCCGGCAAAGACCAATGGCGGATAACTTGCGAGCTTGGCTTCCACAGCCTTGAGCTCAGCATCATCCAGATAATCAGGCATCTGAACCCGGGGCTTAGTGCGCCAGTCAGATTTTTGCCAGTCAGCCATTGTCTTTACTCCAATTAGACAAGTTAATGAGGCCTTATACAAAAGCTCTTGTCCCGGCGCCATAGATGAAATATCCGGCCTTGACGCGTTTGGTGAATGTTTCGTTTAATCAGCCAACTCGCTGCAACTCGGGATGCGCAACCCCTCTTAGAAAAGGAAACGATGTCAATGACTTCGACACTCGCTTCTGATCAAAACGATGCGAAATCGCGACGCTTCGTTTTTGTGCTTTTGGATAAGTTCACCTTGTTGTCCTTTGCGTCAGCAATTGACTGTTTACGCTTGGCCAATCGTCATATGGGGCGCGATCACTACTCTTGGGTATTGGTTGGCGAAGGTGGCGACACGGTAAGCTGTTCAACAAACACAACTTTTAAGCTGGATGACGATCTCGCGGAACTGCGCCGCGATGACACAATTGTCCTGTGCGGCGGCACGGACATTCAACAAGCGACAACCAAAAAGCTGCTGAACTGGCTACGTAGAGAAGCGCGCAAAGGCCCTCCTGTTATCGGGCTCTGCACCGCGTCTTTCTGCATGGCCAAAGCGGGGTTGCTGGACGGCAAACGCGCGACGATTCACTGGGAGAATCAAGATAGCTTTGCCGAAGAGTTTGACGAAGTGGAACTGTCCAAATCCGTATTTACCATCGATACAAACCGGATGACCACGGCCGGTGGCACATCTTCCATTGACCTGTTTTTGAAGCTGATCGCTCAAGATTTGGGCGAAGACGTTGCCAACTGGGTTGCAGATCAACAAATTTACAGCTCGATCCGCACCGACCAAGACACTCAGCGCTTGTCCGTTCCAACCCGCATAGGCGTGCGTCATCCAAAATTATCTATGGTTATCCAAATGATGGAAGCCAATATCGAAGAACCAATCAGCCCGTCCTTGCTTGCCAAGGAAGTGGGCATGTCAACACGTCAGCTCGAACGTTTGTTCCGTCGATACCTGAATCGCTCTCCCAAACGCTACTACATGGAGTTGCGCCTTCAGAAGGCCCGCAACCTCCTGATGCAAACCGACATGAGTGTGATAAACGTTGCGCTAGCTTGCGGCTTTGCCTCGCCCAGCCATTTCTCTAAATGCTATCGGGCACATTACGAAACCACGCCCTATCGCGAACGCGGCAGTCAGAGTTCACGCCTGTCTATTTAGACTAAAATCGCGAGATGAATTTGGCAAATGTGGTGGTGTGCTCCACATGGATAACCTGCTGCTGCGCGCCCTGTGTGTGCATCACTAGGTAGAGGTAAAGATAGTTGCCTTCTTCGGTCCAATAGGCCAGCATCTCCTGTCGAAAGCCGCTTTTGAGCGTCTCCGACTGTACGGTTGCTGAACCAATAAACGCATCAGGAAAAGCTTCCGTGAGGGCCAAATTATACTCGGCTTTCTGGGCGTCACTCAAAATAACATCTGGCTGGATCATATCGATTGCTTCACCAATCTCCTTATTCATGACCATTTCATTAAACAAAGCCAAAGCCTGATTGAATTGAGTGCGCAAGTTTGTCTGCGCTTGAACCGTGGCAGATGTCGCCAGCATAAGGGCCGCGGAAAGTAGGCTATTCTTTATCATCGTGTATCCATATGAGATTAAAACAAATAGACTTCTTTTAGCCTAACCGCCCGGTGTCATTCGGTAAAGTATCCCTTTGTCTTCGGACAAAAACCAGATGGCTCCATCAGGCCCCTCACGCACATCCCGAACTCGTCGCGTACTGTCGCCCTTCAACTGCTCGACTTCTTTTGGCGATGAACCGGCCAGTCGACTGATGTAATCTAATTTCAGGCTTCCAACAAAAAAATGCCATTTCCATCGAGGCCACAGTTTGCCGGAATAGACCATCAACCCGGACGGCGCGATTGAGGGATCCCAATAAAACCTAGGTTGTTTCATACCTTTTTTGGCTGTGCCTTCGCCAATTCTGAAACCGGAGTAGTGTGTACCGAATGAAATCACGGGCCAACCATAATTGGCGCCCTTTTCAATCAGGTTGAGTTCATCTCCCCCTTTGGCCCCATGTTCAACGGCCCAAAGGCGCCCGGAAAGGTCCAATGCTAGGCCTTGTGGATTGCGATGACCATAGCTCCAAATTTCCTTAAGTGCTCCATCAGTTCCAGCGAAAGGGTTACTTGAAAGCACGTCCCCGTCTTGTGTGATCCGGATAATCGACCCTTCGTGTTGTGCCAGGTTTTGTGCAGCAGGTCGTTCACCCCGCTCCCCAATCGTCACAAATAGACCACCTTCTTCGGTTTGAACAATCCGGCTTCCAAAGTGGCGGCCGCCAGAACTCCCAGCATGCATTTCAAAGATCTGTTTTTGATCTGTTAGCTGTTTGCCATCTTCAGAAAGCCGAGCACGTATCACCGCCGTGCCCGCCCCGCTATTCTGTTTGGTCACGTAGGAAAGAAATACAACTCTCGACCGTTCGAAATCGGCGTCGATGATGACGTCAAGTAAGCCTCCCTGACCCTGTACCTGAATCGCAGGAAGCCCACTAACCGAGCTGCGCTTACCGCTAGCGGTAACATGCAAAGGCTTGCCACGCTTCTCAGTGATCAGAAGCTCGCCATCAGGTAGAAATGCAAAAGCCCAAGGCTCCTTTAGGCGTTCCACAATCGGGGTTACAGTGATCATTCCTTGTGACGTCGACAAACCCGCAAACGCTGTTGTGAACGGAAATGAAGCGAATAGAAACAATAGAAAACGTCGAAGACAACCGCGCATTTCACGACCTCCTTACTTCGAGAAACCTACATCCATACCTTCACACAACTCCCTCTGAATTGATGTTCAAAAATCAGTCATCAACCTCTTTTCTTTTGAAATCACCCCGCATAGGCTCAGCCTCGGAACAACAAAAAAACCAATAGGGAGTTTCCAAAATGAAAAAGCTGCTCTTGGCATCCGCCGCTGGCGCGTTGCTGGCTGGCGCCGCATCTGCTGAAGAAATCAAGTTGGGTGTGATCCTCGGCTTCACCGGTCCAATTGAATCTCTGACACCTTCCATGGCTGACGGTGCTGAACTTGCGATGAAAGAAGTCTCCGACAGTGGCAAGCTGCTTGGCGGCTCCACCGTTGCTTCGGTTCGTGCGGACTCCACTTGTGTTGACGCCGCCGCAGCTTCTGCAGCGGCAGAGCGTTTGATCACGTCTGAAGGCGTGAAGGGCATCATGGGCGCAGATTGCTCTGGTGTGACAGGCGCAATCCTGAACAACGTCGCAGTTGCCAACGGTGTTGTGATGGTGTCCCCGTCCGCGACATCCCCGGGCCTGAGCCACGCCAACAACGAAGACAATGGCCTGTTCTTCCGTACCGCACCATCAGATGCCCGTCAGGGTGTTGTGATGACCGAAGTGCTGATGGAAGAAGGCATCAAAGAAGTTGCCGTGACATACACCAACAACGACTACGGCAAAGGTCTGGCGGATAGCTTTCAAGCAGCATTTGAAGCAGCTGGCGGCTCTGTGACCATCAACGCTGCGCACGAAGACGGCAAAGCGGACTACTCTGCGGAAGTTGGTGCCTTGGCATCTGCTGGCGGTGATCGTTTGGTTGTTGCAGGTTATGTAGACCAAGGTGGTTCCGGCATCGTACGCGCCGCAATCGACTCCGGCGCATTTGACACATTCCACTTCCCGGACGGCATGATCTCCAACAAATTGCAGGAAAGCTTCGGAGACGAAATCGAAGGCTCGACCGGTCAACACCCTGGTACCGATAGCCCGGGGGCAGCGAAGTTCTCTGAGCTCGTTGGTGATTCTTTTGACGCAACCTCTCCTTTCACACCTGAAAGCTACGACGCAGCGGCGCTGATCCTGCTGGCAATGCAGGCAGCTGGTTCCAGTGATCCTTCGGCCTACAAAGAGAAAATCATGGACGTTGCCAACGCTCCTGGTGAGCAGATATTCCCTGGTGAGCTGGGCAAGGCGCTTGATATCCTCGCGGGTGGCGGTGACATCGACTACGTGGGTGCAACTGCAGTTGAGCTGATCGGTTCTGGTGAGTCGGCTGGCAACTACCGTCAGATCGTCATCGACGGCGGCAAGATCGCCACTGCTAAGTACCGCTAATCACTTGTTGATTTGAGACCCAAAACAGCCCGGCTTGTCCGGGCTGTTTTTCAATATATAAGGCGCGGCACGAACTGCGCATGGGGGAAATGCTATGATCGTCGTAGAAGACGTTCACAAACATTTTGGGGGGTTTCGCGCTGTTGACGGAGCGAACCTGAAGATCGAACCGGGATCAATCACCGGGCTAATCGGGCCAAATGGCGCCGGAAAGACCACTCTTTTCAATGTGATCGCCGGGGTTTTGCAACCAACCTCCGGACGCGTGACCATGGACGATGAAGACATCACTGGCCTGCGGCCACATGAGCTCTTCCACAAAGGGCTGCTGCGGACGTTCCAGATCGCACATGAGTTCAGCTCGATGAGCTGTCGTGAGAACCTGATGATGGTGCCTGGCGGACAATCTGGTGAGGCGCTTTGGAACACGTGGTTTGGCCGCAAAAGAATTGCAAATGAGGAGCGTGCATTGCGGGCGAAAGCCGACGAAGTGCTTGAATTCCTTACGGTTGAGCATTTGGCCGACCACAAAGCTGGTCAGATTTCCGGTGGTCAGAAGAAACTTCTGGAGCTGGGACGCACTATGATGGTGGATGCCAAAATCGTCTTTCTGGACGAGGTCGGCGCCGGGGTGAACCGCACCCTTCTGAACACCATTGGTGATGCGATTCAACGGCTTAACAAAGAGCGTGGCTACACCTTTGTGGTCATTGAACATGACATGGATTTCATAGGGCGCTTGTGCGATCCGGTGATCTGTATGGCCGAAGGCAAGGTGCTCGCAGAAGGCACTTTGGATGAGATCAAAGCCAACGAACAGGTGATCGAGGCCTACCTCGGCACCGGGCTCAAAAACAAGGAACAGCTGAACGCATAAGGGCCAAAATGGCACGTCGGTATTGCGTCTGTATCGCGACTGTATCGCGGAGGTGCAAAAATCGATCCCAAAATGCGATTTCAGCGGGGAGTGAGTGATGACGGGAAACCCGTATCAGGACGATCGCGGCAACAAAGACGCCTCGATAGCCAACCCCCAAGGTGGAGGCGAAATGACGCCCGCCGTGGGGACCGGCAAGGAAATGAACACAACAGACGCCTTTCTGGTTGGCGACAGCATGACCGGTGGCTACGGCAAAGATGGGCCGGACATTTTGCATGACTGCACCATCGCCGTGAACCCAGGCGAGATTGCTGTGATTGTGGGGCCAAACGGCGCTGGCAAATCCACCGGCATGAAAGCAGTGTTTGGCATGTTGAACCTGCGCCAAGGCTCGGTGCGGCTGGATGGCGAGGACATCACGAGCCTCTCGCCTCAAGCCCGCGTGGCCAAAGGCATGGGGTTTGTGCCGCAGGTGAACAACATTTTCACCTCGATGACTGTGGAAGAGAACCTCGAAATGGGCGCTTTCATCCGCACCGATGATTTCTCCGACACGATGGAACAGGTCTATGGCCTCTTCCCGATCCTGAAGGAAAAGCGCCACCAGCCAGCGGGCGAGCTGTCCGGTGGACAGCGTCAACAGGTGGCCGTGGGCCGCGCGTTGATGACGCAGCCAAAAGTATTGATGCTGGATGAGCCAACAGCAGGCGTCTCGCCCATTGTGATGGACGAGTTGTTTGACCGGATCATCGAAGTCAGCCGCACCGGCATTCCGATCCTGATGGTTGAACAAAACGCCCGTCAGGCTTTGGAGATTGCCGACAAAGGCTATGTGCTGGTGCAAGGCCGCAATGCCTTTACCGGCACCGGCAAAGACCTTCTCGCGGATGAAGACGTCCGTAAGTCGTTCTTGGGGGGCTGAGCGTGACATCAATTATTGACCGGTCGAAACCCACCATCGGAATAGCAATATTGTCCGCGCTGTGTTTCTCCGACTCGGCATTCGCAACGCCGCTGCCTGTCAAACCTTGTACTTTGGAAAGGTTGGAGACCAAAGTTTTCAACAGGCCAAATGCGGAATTGACCTTTTCCAATCAGGGCCAATTAGACCAGCTGACGCTCGTTGGAACGCACCAAGATGAAAACGTTGTGGACCGAAAGGAACCGAGAGCCAGAACTTTTCTTCTTTCGAAATCGAAAGATCAAGGAGCATTGGATGCTTGGTTTTTCTCCGACACCGAAACAGCCGGGGTACTGAGTTTTGATTACTCGGGAACCGCGCGCCTATCAGTTCACGTGCAGGGCGTGGACTATGCATACAGCGAAGAATTTCGCGGCCATTGCCGGGAGGCAACTTAATGGACTTCCTCAACGCCCTGGTGGCTCTTTCTAACTTTGTCCTTATCCCTGCAATTGCCTATGGCAGCCAGCTTGCACTTGGCGCGCTTGGGGTGACGCTAATCTACGGCATTTTGCGGTTCTCCAACTTTGCCCATGGCGACACCATGGCTTTTGGTGCAATGCTGGCTGTGCTGATTACATGGCTGCTTCAGTCGATGGGCGTGAGCTTCGGCCCGCTGCCAACCGCGCTGCTGGCCCTGCCCTTTGCGATTTTGGGCACCATGGTGCTGGTCCTGCTGACGGATCGTGTGGTGTATCGGTTCTACCGTGAACAAAAAGCCAAGCCGGTGATCCTCGTGATCGTGTCGATGGGCGTGATGTTCATCATGAACGGTCTGGTGCGCTTTATCATTGGTCCAAATGATCAGCGGTTCTCCGATGGGGAGCGCTTCATCATCTCCGTGCGGGAATTCAAAGCGATGACCGGTCTGAAAGAAGGACTGGCCATCAAAACAACGCAAGGCATCACCGTTGTGGTGGCTGTGATCTGCGTGGCGCTGCTGTTCTGGTTCTTGAACCGTACCCGCACGGGTAAATCGATGCGCGCCTATTCAGACAACGAAGATCTCGCACTGCTCTCGGGCATCAATCCGGAACGCGTGGTGATGTACACGTGGCTGATCGTGGCTGCGCTCGCGACCACCGCTGGTGTGCTTTATGGCCTCGACAAATCCTTCAAACCCTTTGTCTACTTCCAGCTCTTGCTGCCAATTTTTGCATCGGCCATTGTCGGCGGCCTTGGCAGTCCGCTGGGCGCCATTGCCGGTGGTTTTGTAATTGCGTTTAGCGAAGTCACCATCACCTACGCCTGGAAGAAAGTGCTGAAATATATGTTGCCAGAGAGCCTGGAACCCTCCAGTCTCGTGCAGCTTTTGAGCACAGACTATAAATTTGCCGTCAGCTTCGTGATCTTGATTGTGGTCCTGCTGTTTAAGCCGACCGGCCTGTTCAAGGGGAAATCGGTATGAGCGATTCACTCAAAAAGGCGCTTCTCTTTGGAGCGATGGCGCTGCTGCTGGTGGGCGAAGGCGTGTTTGTATCTTGGAACTCCGCACTCGGAATTCTGAACTTTGGCCTGATCTCGGCGATTCTGGCGCTAGGGGTTAATCTTCAGTGGGGCTACGCTGGTTTGTTCAATGTCGGCATCATGGGTTTCGTTGCATTGGGTGGACTAGCCGTCGCGCTAACGTCCATGCCCCCAGAAACTGAGGCCTGGGCCGCGTCCGGAGGTTGGCGCATACTCGCGGCGTTGGTAATTGGCGCAGCAGTGGTGGCCCTGACTGTTGTTGTTCAAAAGAGAATGGGAAAAAACCGTGCAAAATTGATCGCGACCCTAGTTGTTTTGATCGGTGGTTTCTTCATCTACCGCGGCGTGTTTGACCCTGGCATCGCCTTCGTTGAGGCAATCAACCCGGCATCGACAGGGAACATCGGGGGGATCAATCCCGGCGGTGAAAACTATAAAGACCATGGATATATGACAATCGTGGGATGGGTAGTTGGTGGTTTGCTTGCCGCTGGCGTGGCCTGGCTGATTGGTAAGACAGCGCTTGGGTTGCGATCGGACTATCTGGCGATTGCGACGCTGGGTATTGCCGAGATCATCATTGCGGTGATGAAGAACGAAGATTGGTTGGCCCGAGGCGTCAAAAACGTGAGCGGACTGCCGCGACCGGTGCCGTATGAGATCGACCTGCAAAACTCGGAAAGCTTTGTCGCTAGCGCTCAAGGTCTCGGAATTGATCCGGTTACAGCTTCCACATTATACGTGAAACTGGGCTATTCGCTGATGTTCACTGCAGTGTTGGTTCTCATTCTTGTGGGCGCACAGCTGGCTCTACACAGCCCTTGGGGCAGAATGATGCGCGCTATACGAGATAACGAAGCAGCTGCGGAAGCTATGGGCAAAGACGTGACCAACCGTCACCTACAAATTTTTGTCCTAGGTTCTGCTATTTGCGGGATCGCGGGCGCTATGATGACCACACTAGATGGGCAATTGACTCCCGGTAGTTACCAGCCACTGCGCTACACTTTCCTGATCTGGGTGATGGTGATTGTCGGAGGCTCCGGAAACAACCTCGGCGCGGTGTTGGGTGGATTTCTGATCTACTACCTCTTCATCAAGGTTGAGGTTTGGGGCCCCGAAATCATGTCCATTGTCACATCAGGAATGGCGGATGACAGTTGGCTAAAAGAACACCTGATCGACAGTGCGGCACATATGAGGCTTTTGACCATGGGGGTTATCTTGTTGCTGGTGCTGAGGTTCAGCCCACGCGGTTTGATCCCGGAGAAATAAAAGAAAGGCGCCCCAGTGGGGCGCCTTTTGCCTTCGGCGAAGGTATTTGCCGAAGGAGAAAGTGCTTTAGCGCCCTTTAAACAACCCGCCAAGCACACCACGCACGATGCGGCGACCGGTGGTGCCGGAGAGTTCCTTCATCACCATTTTGGTCATGGCCTCGCCAAAAGTGTCATCTGCCCGTACCCGCAGGGTTCTGGCGGAGGAGCGCCGCACGCGAGAGCCGGAATAGCGCCGCGCAGCGGTGAACTCCCGCTCCATGGGCGCCATGTCTTCTTCGCGAGCCTCTAGCTGTTCCGCCTCTTGCGCCGCCTCTTTGGCGCGGGTGGTCAGAATTTCATAGGCAGACCGGCGGTCAACCGGCGAGTCGTATTTACCAAACAACGAAGAGCTCGTGAGCACCGCCTGACGGTCAGTTGGCGATAGAGGGCCCAGCTGAGATGATGGTGGGCGGATCAGCGTGCGTTCAACAATGCCCGGCACGCCTTTTTTCATCAGCATTGAGGTTACGGCTTCCCCTACCCCAACTTCGCGAATGGCCTCTTCGGTCACAAAGCGCGGATTCGGTCGGTAGGTTTCTGCGGCCAGACGCAGGGCCTTCTTGTCGCGGGCGGTGAAGGCGCGCAGGGCGTGTTGTACGCGATTTCCGAGTTGGCCAAGGATATCTTCGGGGATGTCATCTGGGTTCTGCGTCACAAAATAGACCCCCACGCCTTTGGACCGGATCAGACGGGCGACTTGCTCAACCTTGTCGACCAGGGCTTTGGGCGCGCCGTCAAACAGCAGATGGGCTTCGTCAAAGAAGAACACCAGTTTGGGTTTATCGGGGTCTCCCACTTCGGGCAGGCTTTCGAACAACTCTGAGAGGAGCCACAACAGAAAGGTGGCATAGAGCCGTGGAGACCCCATAAGCTTGTCCGCGGCCAGAATGTTGATGAAGCCCCGCCCGTCCTGTGCGGTGCGCATCAGATCGCCCAACTCAAGCGCCGGTTCCCCAAAGAGCTTGGTGGCGCCTTCGTTTTCCAAAACCAGAAGGCGGCGTTGGATCGCGCCGATAGAGTTCACGGAGATATTGCCATAGCGCAGCGCCAGCTCGGCGCGGTTCTCTCCTACCCAAACCAGTAAGGCCTGCAAATCTTTGAGATCCAAGAGAGGCATGCCCTGTTCATCTGCCAGACGGAAGGCGATGTTGAGGATGCCTTCCTGAGCTTCACTGAGCTCCATTAGGCGGGCCAGTAACAGCGGCCCCATTTCGGAAATGGTGGTGCGCACTGGATGACCCTGATCGCCAAACAGATCCCAGAAGGTGACCGGGAAAGTCTCATAGCCGTAGTCCGCAAAGCCGATCTTTTCGGCACGAGATGTGAAAGCGTCATGAAGCTTGAAATCGGCGCTTCCGGCAGCGGCGAGACCAGACAGATCCCCTTTCACATCCGACAAGAACACTGGTACGCCAGCGGCAGAAAAACCTTCCGCTAGAATCTGCAACGTCACCGTCTTGCCTGTGCCGGTTGCCCCCGCAATCAAGCCATGTCGGTTAGCATATTTTAGCGTCAAACCCTGCTTCTCCGCATAGTCTGCACCACCGCCACCTAGAAAAATCTTAACGTCCATCAGTCGCTTATCCTCAAGAAACCTTATTTTTAACGCCCTAAAACGTGCGCCACATGTATTGTTAACCTTTATATGGCAGTTTCGTAACTGTTCTGGAACAGCCCAAACGGGTTTGGAACGGAACTCCTCCCTGTTGAGACTGGCCGCACTTTATGTGCGGCCTTATTTTTTGAGCAAAAACAGCGTAGAAACTTCGGTTTTAACTATTGACCAACGCCCTTTTTCTTCGTAGCGTTTCGGCAATGAATAAGTCGGCCAGTCCGACGGGGAGTGAAAAATTCGAAAAAGGGCCTTTGCGGGCCCTTTTTCTTTTGTGATTGATGGCGGCGCACCCGACCGTTTTATCCGAACAAATTTCACCTAAAAGCCAAGCCGGTATCAGCAAAATTCTGCTGGGATACGCCAGGTTTTAGTCAACCCAATCCTGACAAAGCCACTCAGTCATGATAAGCGGGCAGCAAACCACCCAAAGGACTTAGACAGAAATGCAGAACTTCTCTTTCTTTGCGACAGCCGTTTCCTTGACACTGATGGCTGGTCCGGCACTGGCACAGGGCGTTCCTTCCTTGGCGGATGGTTCCTTGGCCATGGGAGAAACCGTGAGTGAAGCGGCTCAGCCTGTCGCTCCTTCACAGTTGGAAGAGAACGTATCCTCGGAAATCATCGGCGACTGGGATCTTCAATGCGCAACAACCGGACCAGAACCTCGCCCTTGTCGCATGTATCAACTTATGCGAGACGACACTGGCAACCCTGTTTCCGAAGTCACGCTGTTTTCCCTGCCTGTTGCCGAAGGTGAAGCGGTTGCTGGCGCAACGGTGATTGTACCGTTGGAAACCCTGCTGACAGCCCAGCTAACCATGGCAGTGGATGGGAAAACCACGCGGCGCTACCCGTTCGCATTTTGTAACCAATTGGGCTGCATCGCCCGAATAGGCCTTAGCGCCGAAGACATTGCAAACTTCAAAGGCGGCAATAAGGCCGTCCTGAGCATCGTGCCTGCGCTTGCACCAACCCAATCAGTGAACGTGAATATGTCATTGGCCGGGTTCACCAAAGCTTTTGAAAAAGCCGAAAACAACGGCCAATAACCTTTCTACAGGTGAATCATCATGGCCGCCTTTTCAGGCGGCCTTTTGTTTGAAACATCAGACCCTGCGCAGAGCTAGAACGGCGTTTAGTCCTCCAAAAGCAAAGGCATTGGACAAAGCAACATCAATTGACGCCTCGCGTGCCTCATTGGGCACGACATCCAAGGCACATTCGGGATCCGCCTCTTCATAGCCAATCGTCGGTGCAATCACACCGTCCCGCAGCGCCATGATGCAAGCCAAAAGTTCTACGGCGCCAGTGCCGCCAATTAAGTGCCCATGCATCGATTTTGTAGAGGACATCATCAGCCGGTCGGCATGGGGGCCAAAGACATCTGCAACAGCACTGCATTCGGTTTTGTCGTTGGCAGCGGTGCCAGTGCCATGGGCGTTGATGTAGCCTACTTCCTCACGGTTAAGGCCTGCATCCTCCAAAGCGCCAGAAATTGCACGAGAAGCACCTTGGCGAGATGGCATCACAATGTCGGCAGCATCAGAAGTCATCGCAAAGCCAACCACCTCCGCCAGAATATCAGCGCCCCGGGCTTCTGCGTGATCCATCTCTTCAAACACAAACACACCGGCCCCCTCGCCCTGCACCATCCCATTGCGGGTAGCAGAAAACGGGCGGCACGCATCTTTGGACATCACGCGCAGACCTTCCCAGGCCTTAACACCACCAAAACACAGCATGGACTCGGCGCCCCCGGTGATCATCACCGGCGCCATGCCGGAGCGCACCATTTGAAAAGCTTGCGCCATGGCGTGGTTCGAGCTCGCACAGGCAGAGGCAACAGTGAAACTAGGACCTTTGAGATTGAACTCCATGCTGATGTGGCTGGCCGCAGCGTTGTTCATTAGCTTGGGAACTACAAAAGGATGCACTCTGTTTTTGCCATCTTCGTAGACCGTCCGGTAGTTTTCATCCAGCGTCTGCATTCCGCCGCCTGAGTTACCCAAAACCACACCAGATTTGGCAGACAAGGCACCGGAAAACTCCAGACCAGAGTAGGCCAGTGCCTCGCGGGCAGAGATCAGAGCAAATTGAGTGAAACGGTCATAGAGCGCCAATTGTTGACGGTTGAAAATCGTATCAGGAGAAAAATCGCTGACTTGTGCTCCGATCTGCACGGCAAGCCGGTCGACATCTCGCATCTCAAGCGGACCAATACCACAATGGCCCTCTCGCATGGCTTCCAGCGTTTGAGACACGTTGTGACCCAGAGCGTTAATGGTGCCCGCGCCCGTGATAGCGACCCGTTTCATAGTCCTTGCCTTATTGCCTCAAAGATACGTCAGTTACGCCGCCGGAGTATTCTCGATCAACTTTTCAATCCCTGCGATGATCGTGGTCACAGAAGAAATATCAAACTCGCTGCTCTCCGGCTCATTGGCGTTGAACGGGATTGAGATGTCGAACTCTTCCTCAATGGCAAAAATACTCTCAACCAGACCAAGGCTATCGATACCCAGATCTTCCAAGGTGCTCTCCATTGTCACATCTGACGGTTCAAGCACGGCCTGTTCTGCCACAATCTCAATGACACGGTCTTTGACACTCATTGTCTCATCCTTTGATAGGCGTTGCCCTCAATGTAGTGAGGGGCCTTACGTCTTTGAACTGAGTTTTGAAACGTTTTTTTGAAGATCTGCAAATTGTTTTGCCAAACGTGGCAAGCGACGCAGGGCTTTGTACATTTCAAGATTTGTTTCCATTTTGACCGCGGGAGAGCCAAGGACAACTTGACCGGCCGGCACCTTATTCATCATCTTGGTGGCCCCGCCTGCGATAACGTTGTCGCCTATTGTGGTGTTGTCTGTAACCCCACACTGACCACCAAACACCACGTTGTGGCCAATGACGGTTGAGCCAGCGATGCCAACCTGGCCAGCAAAAAGACAGTCGTTTCCAACGACCACATTGTGGGCGATGTGCACGAGGTTATCTATTTTGCAGCCGTTGCCGATACGAGTGTCCCGTACAGTTCCATAGTCAATACAAGTATTGGCGCCGACTTCGACATCTTCGCCAATGGTCACAGCACCAAGGGAATGGATACGCGCCCAAGTCTGCTCGTTGACGTCTCCCTGATCTCCCAGAGAGGCGCGGGCCTTCTCTACACCGCTGGCTTCTGGGGTCACAAAGGACATGCCATCCGCACCAATGCGGGCTCCAGGCTGGCACCAGAAACGATCCCCAATAGTGACCCGCGCGCCAATTGATACGTGATCGCGTAGAACTCCATCGCAGCCAATGCTGCTGTCAGCCCCGATGTGACAAAAAGGACCAATGACCGTGCCTGCACCGATTTTCGCGCGCGGACCAATGACCGCATATGGCGCAATGGTCACGCCTGCACCCACCATGGCGGTGTCGTCTATAAAGGCGGTTGGATGGATGCCTTCGGGATAGTCTTGCCCTGGGTCCATAATACGAGTCAGTCCAGACATAGCGAAGCGGCCGCGTTTGGCAGTGATTGCCGCCTCCAGGCCCATACCCTGCCAATCCGCGCCATCCCAAAGTAGCGCAACACGCGCCTGCCCTTTAGACAGACCGTCAGCGAACTTTGGGTTGGTAAGAAGTGCGAGGTCCTCAGTGCCAGCTGACGCTGGCTCTGAGACGCGTTCTACAATCAAATCGGTGTTGCCATGCGCCTCCGCGTCAATTGCCGCAGCAATTTCCTGAACAGTGAACGCCATGTACAGACCTCCGAAGTGACTTTGGAGGCGTTTTATCCCTGATGAGAGATCAGCGCCACCCCTTCGTTGGCCAGAGCGTTCCAGATTTTGGCATCACGGCCGTAGATATCGCGGCGGTATTGCACCGGGCCTTTGGCCTCGGTGTATGCCGTGCGGTAGATGATGTGCACAGGAAGAGGCACGTCCAGATCCACCCGGGTTTCGCGTCCGGTCTTCAAGGTCTTCTGGAAAAAGTCTTTTGGTTGGCTCTCCTGTGGTTCCAACAGGGTGTAGGCAAAGTCGAAGGGCTGATGCAGACGGATACAGCCGTGGCTGTAGGCCCGGGTTTCGCGTTGGAACAAAGCTTTCTGTGGGGTGTCGTGCAGGTAAATGTTGTGCTTGTTCGGGAACATAAACTTCACAAGACCCAGCGCATTTCGGTTGCCAGGTGCCTGCTTCATATCAAACGGAAAGTTCCGCGTGGAAAACTGAGTGAAATCCACGGAGCCGCGGTCTACGGTCTGACCACGACCGTTCACCAATCGCAGATAGCTCACGGCGTTTGGGTTTTTCTTGAGCATCGGCAGATACTCTTTGGTGGCGATAGACCGTGGAACATTCCAAGTCGGGTTGATCACCATATGAGTCATGGTGTCTGAGAATTCCGGGCTGCGGCGGTCAGACTGGTTTTTGCCAATCACGGAACGAGTGCGGAATGTCAGCTTCCCGTCGTCGATCACTTTGGCGGTGAAGTCGGTCAGGTTAACCAGAATTTCGCGACCAGCACTTTCACGGGTCAACCAGCGTTCACGTTCCATCGCCACCATGATCGACTTCAAACGCTCTTCAGCCGAGACATTGATCTCTGAGATGGTACCTTTTCCGGCCACGCCATCGGTTTCGAGACCATGGGCAATCTGAAATGCCTGAACGGCTTTCTCCATGTCGCGATCAAATTGCGCCGTAGCGGAGCGCTGCATGAAGCCCATACGCATCAAGCGGTCGCGCAGCGCAATCACGGAGTTCCCGGAATTACCTGGCTCCAGTTTCGCAACTGGCACAGACGCGCCCCAGCCGCCACTTGCGATCAAACGCTGCAAGCGCAGCTTTTCTTTCAATAGACGGGTGTACTCTTGCGTCTGTGGTTCCAAAGACCGCAAAAAGGCTTTGGGGTCTTCTGAAGACGCAAAGCTCTGGATCAACTCGGTGCGGTCCCGGCGCTGAATTTCACGAACGATCCCGTTGTCGACTCTTGAAGGCACTAGCATACCGGAATTAATGTCACGGGCATACTTCAGATAAGTCTTGGTAAGAGCCACTTCGACCATACCAAGGTCACGCACACTGCGAGCACCGGCCATTTGAGCCACCAGCTGATCGGTGTTGTACCGCTCTGCGGGAAGCGCATGATCTTCTACCCGTGCAAGAGCCGCAATCAGTGCCTTTCGGCGTGCAACAAAGGAATCACCCTCCCCTGTCCATACCGGCTCATAGGCTGTTTCCCGATAAAACGAAGCCACATCCGAGTCTCTAGCGGCGGATTCCGCAACTGCTTGCTTAAAAGCCGGAAAAGCTTGCGCGCCGCTTGAGAGCATCAAAACCGCAAAAATCGAAGCGAGAAAAGAGCCAAGAATTCCGCGCGTTAGCATCCTGTGAACCATGTTACATTCCCAAAGTCATAAAGCTGTCATGTAGCGTGCTTGACTATAGTCTCACCTGTCCAATCACAAGTTCGCAAACTGAATAAACCTTTATTCAACTGTTGCCGTGTTACTCAGTTTGTGTCGGGGCCAGATGGAGACCAATTCTTCATCAATTAAGCAAAGTTTCGCCGAAATTCGGCACTACGCTTAGTCAAGGCAGAAAAGAACTCTTGGTTGAAGATTCCCTATGTGTCATAAAAACCGCACATCTGAGGGGATCAAGATGAAATCACGACCGCGTAACATCGCGGTGGCAGGTAAGCGACGGGACAGGCGCTGAAACATGAATGAACCAAAAGACGGCTCTTTGAGCATGACACGGCGCGGCCTATTGGGCGCGTTTGCAGCGACCGCACTTGTAGCGGCTCCCACCTACTCTAAGGCTGCAGGCTTCCTGCGCGGTGGTGGTGATATTCGCCGGTTGAAAATGTACTCCGGTCGGACTGGGGAACGCATCGACACTATCTATTGGGTCGAAGGCAAGTACATCAAAGACGCGGTGAAAGAGATCAACGCATTTATGCGGGATTGGCGCACCAACGATGTGATCGGCATCGACACACGCACTGTCGACATTATGGCAGCGGCGCACAACCTTATGGATGTGAATGAACCTTACATGTTACTTTCTGGTTACCGCAGTCCAAAAACAAATGCGATGCTGCGCTCCCGTTCTCGCGGTGTAGCCAAGAACTCTCTTCATATGAAGGGCCAGGCCGCGGACCTACGCCTCGGCTCGCGCTCTGTCCATCAGATGGCCAAAGCCGCGGCGGCGTGTCGTGCTGGTGGCGTAGGCCGCTATTCGGGCTCTAACTTCGTGCATATGGATTGTGGTCCGGTGCGCACCTGGGGTCGGTAAAAACAGCCTAAATCTGGTGGCTGTCCCACCGCCAGCTGACAAGATTTTCAAAGGCGCCATCTACGGCGCCTTTTGTTTTGTCAAGCTTTCGCCGGCCCCGCGTTTTGAGTCGTCAATCCTTCGCCCACAATGAGATCAAATTTGACCCGTACCGAGCTGAGTTCCTTATAAAAATTCAACAACAGCCGCCAGGGGCCGTTGATTTTCTCCAGCGCCGAAATTGAGGCAACCACGGTCCCAATATCGGAACGACCTTCTATCATAAGAAAACCGCCAATCATCAGAATACCAATTAGGCCAATACCGCTAAGAATGTTCATCATGAACTTCATCGATAATTTCAGACGAAAGATGCCACGTCGGGTTTCGTAGATCTCGTCAAAGTCATCCAACACTGCTTCCTGCACTTCTTTAACCTCGGCCAGGTTTCCTTCCGACAGGGAACCTGTTGCGTGGCGCAACACAATGGTGCGTTCTTTGACCCGTCTGTTCACCCGTTCCTGCAATAACAAAACGATCAGCGCTTGCGGCACGACAATGGCCACAAGGAACCCACCTAAATAGGGCTGAGTGGCGGCAACAAAAGACACAACCGAAACCAGCGTACCCAGTTGCACCACGGGGTTTGCCAAAGCTTGGCCGACAAAGCGTCCAACCTCCTCGGCTTCGGCGGAAATGATGGTGGCAATGGTGCCGGTGGATTGTTTCTGGATCGCCAGTTCCTGTGATGCGTCATGCCGCGCTTCATAGACGGCGCTGCGGATGCGCCGGATGGTGGCTTC
>Ga0189290_100250_pt1 | contig 19799 bp, 19 predicted proteins | sample UW140minimetaG_FD_130318 | JGI IMG/M metagenome (GOLD analysis project Ga0189290, IMG submission 130318) | Marine microbial communities from the Costa Rica Dome - UW140 mini metaG | ecosystem: Environmental > Aquatic > Marine > Oceanic > Photic zone | place: Costa Rica: the Eastern Pacific...
AAGAAGAAGGCATTCCTTTTTAGGAAATAGAACTATTAATGAATTTGAATTAAACATGTATAATCAAAAATTAGCTGCATAGTCTCTCAACTTAAAGTCTAGTTTTTTATTGCAAGTCCAGTCCTAGTAAAGAAGCTAATTTTGGAGTTGCTATAAGTGATAGTACTGGAGTTGTTAAATTAATAGATAGTAAAAACTAGAGATTTAATTTGTTTGTTAATTATAAAAATACGTTTGGTTGTTTTTAGCGAAACGTGTTTTATTTAAAACAAACAGGAATAATTTCCCCTTTAGCCAAACAGTATTTATTTACATCAATTTCGTTAAGTGTTGAGGTGTAATCAACTTCTTCAACAGTAAAGCCAATGCTTCGTAATTTATTAAAGTAATCTCTTCCATAAATACGAACATGATCATATTGTCCAAAAATTTCTGCTCGTTCCTTTTTATTAGTAATAGAGTTGTCTTCAAATGTGGTTTCACGATTTAAATCTTGAGGAATCTGAAAAATACCCATTCCGCCAACTTTAAGAACGCGATATAACTCTTGCATCGCTTTAGTATCATCAGGAATATGTTCTAAAACATGATTACAAAATATAATATCATAACTATTATCATCAAACGGTAAATTACAAATGTCTGCTTTAACATCTGCTAAAGGTGATAACAAATCTGTGGTTGTATAATCAAGGTTTTTTAAACTTATAAAACGTTTGTAAAATGCTTGCTCTGGTGCAAAATGAAGTACTTTTTTTTTAGCAGAAAAGAAGTCGGTTTCATTTTTTAAATATAACCACAATAGTCTATGGCGCTCTAAAGATAATGTAGATGGAGATAAAACATTATTCCTTTGTTTGCCATAGCCATAGGGTAAAAATGTTCTAAAACTTTTACCGTCTATTGGGTCTATATATTGTCTACCTCTTAAAAAGAAAGCTAATATTGGGCGGGCAACGTAACTTAATCTAATTAATAAAGGCCTTGGTATGGTATTTAATATAAGTTTAAAGACTTTTTTCATTATAGCACTAAAGCCTTCTGTCTAAATTCTTCCTCTTCGTTAGATTCTATACCTAAAGCATCGTAGATATAAGCGAACGTAGACAATAATTCAGGTTTTCCATCCAAAATAGCAACATCATGTTCAAAATGGGCACTAGGTTTACCATCTAGAGTAGTAATGGTCCAACCATCTTTATGCTGTTTAATACGTTGTGTTCCCATATTTATCATTGGCTCAATGGCTACAACCATTCCTTCTATAAACTTTTTGCCTCTTCCACGTTTACCATAATTTGGCATTTCTGGATCTTCATGCATAACACGTCCTAGGCCATGTCCAACTAATTCTCTAACAACTCCATAACCATGGTCTTCACAATATTTTTGTATAGCATAGCCAACATCTCCAACACGTTTACCTATTCTTAATTCTTTAATGCCAACATAAAGAGATTCTTTAGTTACTTGTAATAATTTTTGAGTTCCAGAATCTATTTCTCCTACAGGAAATGTGTAAGCATGGTCACCATAAAAACCATGTTTAATAGCACCACAATCTATAGAAATAATATCGCCTTCAACTAAAGGTGTTTTATTAGGAATTCCATGTACAACTTGAGAATTTGGACTCATGCATAATGTGTTCGGAAAATCATATAATCCTAAAAAACCAGGGATGGCTCCTTGATCTCTAATACATTCTTCCGCAATTTTATCTAACTCTAAAGTAGTTATTCCCGGTTTTACAACTTTAGCAATCTCTCCTAATGTCTTAGAAACTACCAAAGCAGCTTCTCTCATTAACTCTATTTCTTCTCTTGTTTTTGCAATTATCATAACCTTTTGTTTAAAAGCGGAAAAATCCTTTTTTCTTTTTTTGTTTTGGTAGTTGTGGTGTTTCTTTAGTTAGCATTTGGTATATTTCTCCCCAACCTAAAATACCACCAATATTTCTATCATCTATAAATAAATCTGCATGAATTTTACGGCTAACGCCATCTGTAGAACTCTCTTCTGGAAAACTTTTATTTACGGCATAAAATTCAACACCATTGGCTTTACAAAATTCAACAGCTTCGTCTAGTTTTGTGCCATGACGATAGGTCCACAGTATTAAGCGATGTCCATCTTCTTGTAAACGTTTTAATGTTTCGAAAGCAAATAGTCTTGGGTTTCCAATACCTGGGTAACCATCTTCAACAATGGTACCATCAAAGTCTATAGCAATTATAAGTCCTTTAGAAATATTCATTTAAATAATAAAATAGAATGCAAAAGTACAATTTTTATCATGGTAATTTCAATGCAGAAATGGTGATGGTTATTAAATTAAAGCATCTTGCGTCATTACTTTGGGCTTTTCGACTCCAATAAGTTTTAAAATAGTAGGTGCTACGTCACCTAAAACACCATCTTTAATGGTTTTTAAATCATTATCTATTAATATAATAGGGACTGGGTTTGTGGTGTGAGCTGTATGCGGAGAACCATCTGGGTTAATCATAGTTTCGCAATTACCGTGATCTGCAATTAATAGAGTAGTATAACCATTATTTAGAGCAGTTGTGATAACTTTATTAACACAATTATCTACAGCTTCACAAGCTTTTATTGCTGCTTTCATAGAGCCAGTATGGCCTACCATATCTCCATTTGCAAAATTTAAACATACAAAATCAACGTCTCCTTTTTCTAATTCAGGAACTAAAGCATCAGTAAGTTCATAAGCACTCATTTCTGGTTTTAAATCGTAAGTAGCTACTTTAGGAGAATTTTTAAGTATTCTAGATTCTCCAAAAAAAGGAGTTTCTCTACCTCCAGAAAAGAAAAAAGTAACATGCGGATACTTTTCAGTTTCTGCTATTCTAATTTGTGTTTTATTATGTTGCTCTAATACTTCGCCTAAAGTTTCGGTAATATTATCTTTATTAAAAATAACGTTGATATCTTTAAAGGTTTCATCGTAATTAGTCATGGTAACATAATACAGATTTAGTTTCTTCATTCCATATTCTGCAAAATTTCGCTGAGATAATGCATCTGTTAATTCACGACCACGATCTGTTCTAAAATTAAAGAAAATAACAACGTCTCCTTCTTGTATGTTAGCAATAGATTGTCCATGAGAATCAGAATGTATAATAGGTTTTATAAACTCGTCTGTAATATCATTATTATAGTTTTGCTGTATGCTATCTAATAAGTTAGAAGAGAAGTCTCCTGCTCCATTAACAATAGCATCATACGCTAATTTTACTCGCTCCCAACGATTGTCTCTGTCCATTGCGTAATAGCGCCCAGTTACTGAAGCTATTTCTGTGTTTTTAGATTTAATATAGTCTTGTAAATCCTTAATAAATGCTTTTCCAGATTTAGGATCTACATCTCGTCCATCTGTAAAGGCATGTATATATGCTTTTTCTACACCACTATTATTAGAAGCGTCTACTAATGCTTTTATGTGATTAATATGAGAATGTACACCTCCATCACTAACTAGCCCTAAAAAGTGTACGGGTTTGTTATTTGTTTTAGCATAGTTAAAAGCATTAACTAAAATAGGTTCTTTATTAAGGGTGTTGTTGTCTACAGCTAAATTAATCTTTGCTAAATCTTGGTACACTATGCGACCAGCACCTAAGTTCATGTGACCAACTTCACTATTCCCCATTTGCCCTTCAGGTAAGCCAACATGTAAGCCGTCTGTTCTAAGTTGTGCATGAGCATATTTCGTATATAAGCTATCAATAAAAGGTGTTTGCGCGTTATCTATAGCAGATACTTTTGGGTCTGGAGATTTACCCCAACCGTCAAGTATCATTAAAATGGCCTTTTTATTCATTATAAAATATTTATATCAAGCAAATATAAAAACTAAAGTATCTAAATGATAGTGATATTCTATATAAAATAACGAAAACGTTTTAGCTCAATTAATTATTAAAATCAAAACAATATTGTTTTGTGTTATTGTTAACATATTTGTTGTTAAATAGTTAAAGAAATGTTATTTACAAAAAAAAGACGTAACGTTTAAAAACTATCGTCGTCTCTTATGTATAATCAAAAAACAAAAAACAAAAAACAAAAATCATTAATTAAAATCTTTCATCATGAAAAAAACAATCATTATCACAGCAGCTTTTGTATTCTCTTTAACTAGCGTAAATGCAATGACAACAGTAGAAACAATTCCAACAACTTTTAAAACACAACCAGCTTATAATGTTAGTGCATTTTGTGTAGCAGTTGTAAAAGGAGATGTTGCAACAGTAAAAAAACTTATTGAATTAGGCGAAGACGTAAATAAAATGTCTAAAGGGATGACGCCAGCAATGTATGCAGCAAAGTATAATAGGGTAGAAGTGCTAAAGGTGTTAATAGCCAAAGGTGCAAATTTAAAAAAGCGCTCGGCAAAAGGAAAAACAGCTAAGCAATATGCAAAATTAACTAATGCTCAAGAAACATATGCGCTTATAAATAACACTTTAAAAAAGAAAAAATAGTTTATTAAGAATTGATAAATAAAAAAACCTTGCAATTTGCAAGGCTTTTTTATTTAATTCAAACTATATTTTTGTATTGACTCCCTAATATGTTCTATTCTATTATCCGGATCGGGGTGTGAGCTTTGAAACTCAGGAACTCTGTTAGGGCCAGCTGCAGCTTTTAATATTTGCATTACCCCAATCATCTCTTCAGGGTTATAACCAGCTCTAATCATAAACTTGACACCAAGGTCATCGCTTTCTAATTCATCTCCACGACCATTTTTAAGTAATGTACCATTGCCTATTTGAGAGACTAAACCTCCCATATCTCCTCCAACACTTCCAGCTGTACTTAAGCCTTGCCATAACTCGCTATTAGCAATACGTTCAGCTGAATGTCTACCTAAAACATGGCCAATTTCATGACCCAAAACACCAGCAAGTTGATCCTCATTCTTTAGTTGAGCAAATAAAGCATATGTAATACAAATTTGCCCTCCTGGCAATGCAAAAGCATTAATAGTTCTTTGGTCTGCAAGTAAATGAAAATCGTATTGATATGGTGTTTCTTTTGCAATACTGTTATTTACTAATTTATTACCAACATTGTCTACCAAGGCTTGGTAACTTTCATTTGGATGAAGTCCCCCGTGTTGTTGAGCCATCTGTCCAATACTTGCTAATCCCATTTTAATTTCCTCTTGAGGAGTCATAGAAATAGCCTGTCTTTTATTGGTATATGGATTGGTTTCCATTTTGCTATAATGTTTAATTAAAAAAAACGCAGCAACAGCAACACCTATAAGCAGTCTGCCTTTAAATCCTCTACTTTTTCTTCTCATGATCTGTTGGTTTTATTATTTAGAACTATCAATTTACAAAAGTTCTGGGTTAATGTCTAAAATATTCTCTGAGATGTATGCATCTATATAGTTGTTGCTAAATGCATGACTTCCATCTAGTTTACTATTTTTAAGAATAGTTTTAATATCTAAATTTTTGTATTGTGCTAAGTAAGATTTAGAAAGGGGCTTATAGGTATAATGCCAGGGCTCATATTTAAAACCTTTTCTATTGGGAAGATCTGTGTATACTAAATAGAAACCATATTCTGTAGCATTAATATCCATCCATTCTTTTAATTTACAGAAGGGACCTAAACTATCAAAATGTTTAGGGTTTAAAAGATTACTGGGTTGCTTTACACTGGCGTCTACAATGTCTAAATCGGTTCCCCAATGGTGTCTAGATGTACCGGGTATTGTAGAATATTCTATTATCTTTTGTATACTTTGGGTGGCAGTTAACCCTTGGTTAATATATCTATTGTATTTACGTTTCCATATGCGTTTTTGATGATCGAAATTACGATAACTAGACACCACTTGTATGTTTATCCCTTCTTTTAAAGCAGCAGCTTTTAATTTTAAAAATGCTAAATGGGCGTCTTTCCTTAATTTATATCCGTTGCCATATAATTTGGGTGTTCCTTTTCCCATTAACTCTTGAGTAGAAAGTTGTTGTTGAGAAAAGGAAAACTTAGGTATTATTACTAAAGCTATTAAAAGCAAGCTAATTATATATATAGGAGCGAGATTTTTCATGTATTTAAATAAGGAGTTATAGTTTTTTATACATTACAAAATGTATTCCAATTATTGGTATTTCGAAAGAATCTCCAATAATTGTATAACCATTTCTTTTATAGAATGAAATAGCAACTTCTCTAGCATTAAACCAAACGAGGCTTATGCCTTTACTTTTTAGTAAAGCTTCTCCATGTTTAAGTAAAGCTTTACCTAGTTTTTTACCTTGATGCCTTTTTAATACAGCCATGCCTCTTAATTGGTAATTGCTGCCTTCATTAAAAACAGAGTTATCTTGTTTTAGAAATGTGGCAACACCAGCTAAGGTGTTATTATAATATAAGCCTAAATGTATAGTAGATTCTAAATTATCTCCACTAAACTCACAATCTTCAATTGGACGACCTGCTCTTAAAACAGGGTGTCTTACAAGATATGTTTCTATAGACGAAATCTGTTTGATAGTAATATTTGGAGCTTCAATTTTATATAATTTTGCAGGCATACCATCATAATTATCTTCATGTATAAATTGCAAGTTGCATTTTTCAAGAACTTTATGAGAAGCAAGGTTGTCTATATGTGCATGAGCATAAATTGTTTTTAAGTTAAGAATGTTAAAACCATAATGGATTGCCGCTTTTGCACTTTCTGTAGCATACCCTTTGCTCCAATGTGTTTTATAAAAACGGTAGCCAACTTCTACAAAATGATTATCGATAATACTTTTTGGATGATGTTTCAATCCACACCAACCTAAAAACTCGTGAGTGGTTTTATCGCAAACTGCCCAACGTCCCATATTATACAGTTTATATTGGTTGTAATTAGCTATAAATTCCCTTGCTTCAGCTTCCGAAGAAAATGCATTATCTCCAGTGTATTTTATAACATCATTATCTAAATTCATGTTATAAAAATGTATCGCATCATCGAGAGAAAACTCACGAAGATAGAGTCTTTTTGTTTGTGTTATGGTTTTCATAAAAAGGATAAAACTATCTTTCAAAATTAATTAAATTTACCGAAAACAAATTAGGATGTCTTTTACATTTAAAATTATCGATTCATCTAAAATTAATTCTATTATTCCATTAGTTCAAAAGTTAACTAATAATGCAAACTCAGATGAAGTTTTAAAAGAGCGTTTTGCAAAAATGATTACCGAAAATTATGAATGTGCTGGTGTCTTTGATGGAGATAAGTTAATAGGTGTTTCTGGGATGTGGTTTCAAACACGGCACTATGCTGGTAAATCTATGGAAGTAGACCATGTGTACATAGAAGAAGAATATCAAGGCAAAGGATTAGGCAAGCAGTTTTTTAAATGGTTGTACAATTATGGAAAAAATAAAGGTTGTTCTATTTCAGAATTGAATACTTATGTTCAGAATTATCCATCTCATAAATTTTATTATAATGAAGGTTACGAAATTTATGGCTATCACTTTTATAAAACACTTTAAATTAAAATTATTTCAAAAAAAATATTTTTATAGTAGTGCTGAAAATGAGAGGGTTATTTTTATGAAAATTTAATTAGTAAAAATACTTTAATTTTTATTGATAAAAAGTTTTGGGAATTGAGATTTATGTTTAAATTTGCATCCGGAAATGCGAGAGTAGCTCAGTTGGTAGAGCGTCAGCCTTCCAAGCTGAATGTCGCCGGTTCGAACCCGGTCTCTCGCTCTAAAAAAGCTTCATTTATTAAATGAAGCTTTTTTTTATCTCTTTTTTAAATTATTTAAACATCAAAATACAAGCAGTTATCTTTTTTTTAGTTAAAAAATCCATTAGATTTATAAAAGAACATTTTTAATTTGTATTGTTCTAAGTATATAAATTAATATAAGTGAAAATAACTGATAAGTGTAGAATAGCAGATGCAGCAAATACATGCAATACTGCATTACAAATTATTAAAACTAAAGGGTATAAAGTGTTTCTTTATCCAGATTCAAGAGAAAACTATTCAGGGGATTTTTGGGCAATAAAAGGTTCAAAAGAGTTTATAGGAGCAGATCCTTTAAGGCTATTAGGGGTTATTTCTATTTGGGAAAATAAAGGGGATGATTGGCAAAATAATAATTTAGTTAAAGAAGATGTGTTTAATGAAATTATAAATAAAGCGTTTCCAGATAGTGTAGAAGACTTAAATAAACTAACCAATATAAAATTTAATAAACTAGCAAAAGACTATAAAATGTTTTTTGAAAGAATTTATTTTAAGAATAATATTTCTGAAACTATAACTAGAGAAGAACTATTTGAAATGATTAGTAATTTTTATAAAAAATAATATCTATTATAATGACCCAAGAATTATATCAAAAAGCAATGAAGTTTGCTGGAGAAAAGCACAGTAAACAAAAAGTGCCAGGAACAAATGCTAATTACTTACTTCATATATCTAATGTAGTCATGGAGGTCTTGATGGCGTATACTGAGAAGCAAAACTTTGATATTAATTTTGCTGTACAATTAGCTATTTTACATGACGTAATTGAAGATACGGATACGACTTTTAACGAAATAAAACTTCAATTTGGAGAGCCAATAGCAAATGGTGTACAAGCATTAACTAAAAATGAGTTGCTACCTTCTAAAAAAGAAAGGATGGTGGATAGTTTAAAAAGAATAAATAAACTCCAGAAAGAAGTTGGTTTAGTAAAACTCGCAGATAGAATAACAAATTTACAAGAACCTCCAAGGTACTGGAACTTAGATAAAGTTTCTAAATACTTAAATGAAGCCAAAAACATTTCCGAATCTTTGAAAGATAAAAACCCATATTTAAATAAGCGATTAAATCTCAAAATTGAAGAATATAAACAATATATAAAGAAGTAGTAAATAATATTATTTCAATTCATTTAAATAAGTATTCGTTTCCACTTCATAAGCATTAGAGTTATATTCAAAAATACGTGCTTGTAAAGAGCCTTTTAATTGTATAGAGTTTCCTTTCACTTCTAGCCAACTACCTTCTCGTAAGCCTACTACAGGTTGCGTGTTGAATTTATGAAACTCTTTAATTCTTGTTTCTCTAGTTTCTCCCATATGTTTGCTATTAGTAACAGGGTCTAAGTAATGTGGGTTTATATTAAAAGGAACAAAACCTAAAGTTTTAAAACTTGGAGGGTATACAATAGGCATATCGTTTGTTGTATTCATAGTTAAACCACAAATATTACTTCCAGCACTAGTACCTAAATAAGGTGTACCGTTGTTTATGGCTAATTTTAAAGCATTCAAACAATTGTTTTTGTATAATTGATTCACTAATACAAACGTATTGCCTCCACCTACATAAATACCTTTAGCTTGTTTAATAGCCTCTGCGGGATTTTCAAATTCATGTATACCGATAACTGACTTATTTATAGTTTTAAAAGCTTTTTTTATTTTACTGGTATAATCATCATGAGATATTCCACTGGGTCTAGCATATGGAATAAAAAGAATATTATTAGTATTCTTATATAAAGAAGCTAAAGATTCCATAATATAATCTAAAGGTTTGCCGTTGTATACAGTAGAAGTACTTGCAATAATTAAATGTCTCATGTTATTAGGTTTTTCAAAATCGTGTAATATATAAATAAGCAGATGTAATACTTAATTGTAATTGTTGTAAATTTATAGAAACCTATGTTTTAACAAAAGTTTAAATCTGTTTTTAATTTTAATTAAGATTATTAAACCGAACTTTATAGTGAGATATTTTTTTAATAAATTTTATGGATGTATATTTTAAAACGGACTAACTTCATGAAAAAATACGTATTAATAACAGTTTTATTATTATCGTTGACAACGTTGTTTTCTCAAAGTATAGAGAGGATAGAAGTTGATGGTAGTGTAATAGTAAAATCTGAAGATTTAGAAGGTGTAACTATTTACAATACATCATCAAATAAAGGAACCATAACAGATGTAGGAGGTAAGTTTAAAATTAAAGTAGCTTTAAATGATGAAATTGAAATTTCTGCATTACAATTTAGTTCAGCCAAAATAACAATAACAAAAGAAATAGTAGAAGCAAAAGAATTAAGAGTTTTCCTCGCAGAACGTATAAATAATTTAGATGAAGTTATTGTTTTACAAAATGATTTAACTGGGATTCTTGAGTCCGATGTAGACAACGTTAAGCTTGTAGAGTATGTTGATTTTGGTTTTGGTAGCTTTAACGATTATGATATGTCTGCAGATTACAAAAGTAGAGTTGTTAATTCTGCGATACGCCAGCCACATCTATATCAAATGAATTTTTCAGAAATAGCAAAATTGATAGCACCTTCTCTTTTTGAAGTGAAAAGCAGAGAGGTAAAACGAGATGTTACTAAACAGAAACTTTCAAAACTGTATGGGACAAAATTAGCTGAAGCATTTACACATTCTTATTTTACAATTAATTATAATATACCTGAAGAAAAAGTAAATAATTTTATAACTTTTGTAGAAAAAAATGGTTTTAATATAGAGCTTTTACAAGAAAAAAATGAGTTACGTTTAATAGAACATTTACAAGAAAAAAGTAAACAATATCTAAACTCTAAAAATTGAATCCCTATAATATAATTGTCTTTTTTCTACTATTTATAGGGGTGAGTTATGCCCAGACTACTGAAATAATAGGTGTGGTAATTGGTGCAGAAGGAGTAGAAGGAATTCATGTTATAAATAAATCTAGAAAAGAATACGCAACAACTAATAGTTCAGGAGAATTTAAAATCAATGTAGTTTTAAAAGATACTTTGGTTGTGTCTTCTGTGCAATATAAGTTGGAAACTCTAATTGTTACGGAGCAAAATATAGATGCCAAAGCACTTAAAATTACTTTAGAAACATTGGTAAACGAATTAGATGAGGTAACGGTAGGGAAAGTGCTAACAGGGAATTTATTGGACGATATGGATAATTTAGGAGTAAAAAGAGATATTAATTTTTACGATGTAGGTATTCCGGGTTACAAAGGAGTACGTAAAACTAAAAGCGAACGATTACTTCATGAAGCTGGAGAGTTTAAACCTAAAATGCTATGGGGTATTTTAATGGGAGGCTTACCATTAAATCCTATTTTAAATGGAATATCAGGGAGAACAAAGGAACTTAAGCAAAGAGTTAAGTTAGAAGCTCAAGAAGAACTAATGTATACAATTAAGAGTAGGCTATCCAAAGACTTTTTTAATAATAACCCTCTCGATGATGAACTAAAAATGGAGTTTTTTTATTTCTGTTCTGAAGATGATAAATTTACAGAAAGGTGTTCAAAAAGTGATATAGAAGCGTTAGCGTTTTTGGAAGAAAAATACAAGGAATACCAAATCAATAGAAAGGCTAAAGAATAATTTTATTTTTTGGAATGCTTCTTGAATCATTTCATTAGTTTTGAAACCTAATATTATAAATGTTATTATGTATATAAAAAATTTTTTAATTCTTTTAATACTTCCATTGTTTGCCTTTACAGGAGCTCATAAATATTATGTGAGTGTAACTCAAGTTGACTATATAAAGGAAAAACATGCAATACAAGTTACTTCTAGAATATTTATAGATGACTTTGAACGCTTGTTACAGGAACGTTATGATGATAAAATAATTTTAGATATAGGAAAAGACGAAAAACAAATAGATTTTTATGTAGAAAAATATATAAAATCGAAATTCTTAATTAAAATTAATGGAGAATTGGCTAACTATAAATTTTTAGGAAAAGAATATGAAGATGATATAATGTATTGCTATATAGAAATAGAGAATGTAAAAGAAGTGATATCTTTTGAAGTAGAAAACAGAATGCTTTTCGATATTTTTAGTGATCAAAAAAATATAGTTAGAACCTATATAAATTCAAAACATAAAACATTTGTGTTAATTCGAGAAAACGATAAAGGTTTGTTAAACTTCTAATAAATTTGATGTTTAAATCTTAAAAATTGTTAATTTCAGCAATTATTTTATTTCAAAAAACAACAATTTTTAAAGATGACTAAATTTAAGTATTATTTTCTTTCACTTATGTTTGTTTCTTTTGGAGCATTTGCCCAGCAGGACAAGCAAGAAAATGCCGAAAAACAGCAGGGGCACACAAACAACAATAAGTTTAAACAGTTGTATGATGAGTTCTCAACGCCGAATATGTATCGCTCTGCTTCAGGAGCACCAGGAGCTGCATATTATCAACAACAAGCAGATTACAAAATGGATCTTGAGCTTGATGATGTAAACGCAAAACTTTCTGGAAACGAAACAATTACTTATACAAATAATTCTCCAGATGCTTTAAAATATCTTTGGGTACAATTAGACCAAAATATGAGAGCAAAGGATTCTAAAACACCCTTAATTCAAGGAAGTGGAATTCCACCAGCTCAACAAGCATCTACTTTTGCAGGGACTTATATGACCGAAAAATTTGATGGAGGGTTTAACATCCAAGAAGTAAAAGATATTAATGGTAAGCCATTACCGCACATGATTAATAGAACAATGATGCGTGTAGAGCTGCCAAAAGCACTAAAAACAGGAGAGAAATTTTCTTTTTCAATTAAGTGGTGGTACAATATTAACGATCACGTAAACGGAAGAGGCCGTTCTGGGTATGAGTATTTTCCAGATTCAGATAATAGAAACTATGTTATAGCTCAATTCTATCCAAGAATGGCTGTTTATAATGATGTAGAAGGTTGGCAAAACTCTCAATTCTGGGGACGTGATGAGTTCGCTTTACCATTTGGAAATTTTGAAGTAAATATTACAGTTCCAGCAGACCATATATTAGATGGAACTGGGAAATTAATGAATAGAAAAGAAGTATATTCTAAAACAATGATGAAACGTTACAATAAGGCTAAAAAGTCATTTAATGAGCCAGTTGTAATTGTAACACAAAAAGAAGCAGAAGCTAAAGAAAAGACAAAATCTACAAAAAAGAAAACGTGGAAGCTTTATGCTGAAAATGTACGTGACTTTGGTTTTGCAACTTCTAGAAAGTACATCTGGGATATGATGTCTGTTAAAATAGGAGGAAAAGATGTAATGGCTGTATCCTTATATTCTAAGGAAGGAAACCCATTATGGGAGAAATGGTCTACAAAAGCTGTAGCGAGTACATTAAAATCATACTCTCGTATGACATTTGATTACCCTTACCATAAAGCTATTTCTGTGCATGCTAAGCAACAAGGAATGGAGTACCCTATGATTTGTTGGAATTATGGGCGTCCAGATAAAGAAGGGAACTACAGTGATAGAACAAAGTTTGGAATGATGAGTGTAATTATACACGAAGTAGGACACAACTTTTTTCCAATGATTGTTAACAGTGATGAACGTCAATGGACTTGGATGGATGAAGGATTAAATACTTTTGTACAGTATGTTGCAGAGCAAGATTTTGGAAAATGGTATCCAGATGCTTTATCTCCAGGACAAACATCATATCCATCACGTCGTGGGCCAGCAGCAAAAATTGTAAATTACATGGGAGGAGATCAAGATTTTATTGCTCCAATTATGACCAAGGGATTAAATACATACCAATTTGGTAATAATGCTTACGGAAAACCAGGGACAGCACTAAACATATTACGCGAAACTGTAATGGGACCAGAATTATTCGATTATGCATTTAGAGAATATGCACAACGTTGGATGTTTAAACACCCAACACCAGAAGATTTTTTCCGTACAATGGAAGATGCTTCGGCATTTGATTTAGATTGGTTCTGGAGAGGATGGTTCTATACTACAGATTATGTAGATATAGGAGTGAAAGAAGTTAAAAAATATTATGTTTCTAGTGAACCAACTGAGCAAATAAAGCAAATGGCAAAAGCTAGAGGCATGAAATTAAGCGACTTACCTCCATTAGTGTTTATGGTAGAAGAAGGAAGTAAAGAGTATAAAGAGGAAATGAAAAAAGGAACACTTTTAGATAACTCTCCATCACTTAAAGAATATGTAATGGATAACTTTACACCAGAAGAAAGAGCTAAAATGAAAGAACCTAAGTTTTTCTATAATGTAACATTCGAAAAACCGGGAGGTTTAGTAATGCCTATTATTGTGGAGTATACTTATGCAGATGGAACTTCTAAAACAGAAACATATCCAGCGCAAATATGGAGACTGAACGATAAAGAAGTTAGTAAATCTGTAGCATCTGATAAAGAAATTGTTAGTATTAAAGTAGACCCTAAATTAGAAACGGCAGACGTAGATACATCAAATAACTCTTGGCCAAAAGAAATTAAGCAAAGTAAATTTGATAAATTTAAAAATGAAGTAAAAAACTAAATTTAGATAAACTTTATTAAAATAAAAAAACCTACTCTAATTTTAGAGTAGGTTTTTTTATGATTTAAATATAATTAAATCAATGGTTTATGAGTATGTGGTTTTTTAAGGTGTTTAATTGCTTGAAAATCAGTAACGGCGCGATTTATCTTTATTAAATTGTTATTTTTTTTGCTAAAAAAATGTCACTTTCAAAATATTTTTTACTTCCCACTGAATTTATTACATTAGCATTCATTAAAAACTAATCAAACAAAAATAATATGGAATCAATGATGATTTATGTGCCAATTATATTGGCAGTATTAGGTTTAATTTACATGCTTATTAAACGCTCTTGGGTAATGAAGCAGGATGCTGGAGATGGTAAGATGAAAGAAATATCAGATCACATTTATGTTGGAGCTCTAGCATTTTTAAAAGCTGAATATAAATTGCTAACATTTTTTGTAATTGGAGCTAGTATTGCTTTAGCAGGTGTTGCATCTGTAGTGGAATCTACGAGTTATTTAATTATTGTGGCATTCATTATAGGAGCTGTGTTCTCTGCAGTAGCAGGAAATATAGGAATGAGAATAGCAACTAAAACTAATGTTAGAACAACTCAAGCAGCAAAAACAAGTTTGCCTAAAGCATTAAATATCTCTTTTGGAGGAGGCACGGTAATGGGGTTAGGTGTTGCAGGTTTAGCTGTACTTGGTTTAACAGCTTTCTTTATAATATTTTACCAAATGTTTATGGGTGGTCAGTGGACTAATACTGCGGATATGACATTAGTATTAGAAACATTGGCAGGGTTCTCTCTTGGAGCTGAGTCTATTGCGTTATTTGCACGTGTTGGGGGAGGAATTTATACAAAGGCAGCAGATGTAGGGGCAGATTTAGTAGGTAAAGTAGAAGCAGGAATCCCAGAGGATGATCCTAGAAATCCAGCGACAATTGCAGATAATGTTGGGGATAATGTTGGTGATGTTGCGGGAATGGGAGCCGATTTATTTGGGTCTTATGTTGCAACAGTATTAGCAGCAATGGTTCTTGGTAATTACATTATAAAAGACATGGGAGGAGCAATAGAAGATGCTTTTGGAGGAATAGGTCCAATTTTATTACCAATGGCTATTGCAGGAGTTGGAATTATTATTTCAATTATAGGAACATTTTTAGTTAAAATTTCATCTAACGATGCAAAAGAGGCACAAGTACAAAAAGCACTTAATATAGGAAACTGGACTTCTATAGCTTTGGTTGCAGTTGCTTGTTTTGGATTAGTAACTTGGATGCTTCCAGAAACCATGAAAATGGAATTTTTTGGAGAAGGTTTACAAGAAATTTCTTCAATGAGAGTATTTTACGCAACTTTAGTTGGGTTAGTAGTAGGAGCAGCGATATCGTCTTTTACAGAATATTATACAGGTTTAGGAAAAAAACCAATTTTAAATATTGTACAACAATCTAGTACAGGTGCAGCAACAAACATAATAGCTGGTTTAGCAACAGGGATGATTTCTACGTTTAGCTCTGTATTACTTTTTGCAATAGCAATATGGGCTTCTTATGCATTTGCAGGATTTTATGGTGTAGCAATGGCGGCATCAGCAATGATGGCAACAACAGCAATGCAGTTGGCAATAGATGCCTTTGGACCTATTGCAGATAATGCAGGAGGTATTGCAGAGATGAGTGAGCAAGAACCAATAGTAAGAGAGCGAACAGATATTTTAGATTCTGTAGGAAATACTACTGCAGCAACAGGAAAAGGGTTTGCTATAGCATCTGCAGCATTAACAGCATTGGCATTGTTTGCAGCCTATGTAACATTTACAGATATAGACGGAATAAACATATTTAAAGCACCAGTATTAGCAATGCTTTTTGTTGGAGGTATGGTGCCAGTAGTGTTCTCTGCATTAGCAATGAGTTCTGTAGGTAAAGCTGCTATGGAAATGGTAGAGGAAGTAAGACGACAGTTTAAGGAAATTCCAGGAATTATGGAAGGAACTGGAAAACCAGAATATGACAAGTGTGTAGATATTTCTACTAAAGCATCGCTAAGACAAATGTTATTACCAGGAATATTAACTATTGGTTTCCCAATTGTTATTGTTTTAATTGGGATTTTAATCTACCCAGAAAACCATAAACTTGTAGCAGAAATGTTAGGAGGTTACATGGCAGGAGTTTCTGTAAGTGGAGTGTTATGGGCAATCTTCCAAAATAATGCAGGAGGAGCATGGGATAATGCAAAGAAATCATTTGAAGCTGGAGTTGAAATTAATGGAGAGATGACTTATAAAGGATCGGATGCACATAAAGCAGCAGTAACAGGAGATACAGTAGGAGATCCTTTTAAAGACACTTCAGGACCTTCAATGAACATTTTAATTAAACTAACATGTTTAATAGGATTAGTAATTGCACCTATTTTAGGAGGGCATACAGAAGAAGGGGTGACTATGTTAGAAAATAGTATAGATATTACAAAAACAGTGTCTTCTGAGATTAATGATAATAATGAGGTAACTGAAGGAAGTGGAGTTATTACAGCAAAGACAACCGATGTTGATGGAAATGTTACTATTACTAAAAAAGAGATGGAAGGAACTTTAGAAGAAGTTAATTCTAAAACAGACGAAATTGTAAAAGAATTAGAATCTAAAAAATAGTAACATATACTATAAATAAAAAAACCACGCTTAATAGGCGTGGTTTTTTTATTGTTTTTAACGAATAACATATCAAACTTATATTTAAAACTAGCTGTAAAAACGGACGCAACTTTGAACGTTTTACAGCTAGTTTTAATTTAGGTAGAATTCGCTCTTCTAATTATTGTATTATTTAGTATCTAAGAGTGTAGCTAATTCTTTCGCATAATCTATAAAGGCCACAGTTTCATCTGTACGTGCTAATTTAATTTTATTAAAAATAATTAGTGCTTCTCCATTACTTTCTAAATGATAAATTTGATGATTTTCGAAAAATCTAATAATCTTATCCGTGAAAAATGAACGAATCTCAGATTCATTATTCCCCATAAGTAGAAACTTTTTAGAAAAATCTGGATACATCTCAAAATCAATGTCTTTATAACCCGTAAATGCCATTACCCTGTCAAATATTTTTTCTAAAACACCTTCCTTTTCCATGGTGAAAACGGGTATTTTTTTATTCAATTTTAAAATCATTAAAGTTGTATTAAACGTTTCGGCAGTAAAAGCCTGTCCTTCATTGAATGTGACATCTGCAATTTCCCAAGACACATCTAAATCTTCAAACGTTCCTATAAGGCAATTATATTTGCGCTCAATAGGCCTAATTTCAAAAAAGTGAAACTTCTTTAAGTAAATTGTATTCCAATCTACTTGACTCGCGTATTGATAATTTTTCTCAGTTGCTAAATTTCGTAATCGTTTTTGTCTTTGCGATAATTTATCAGTAGAACCAGTTAAACTAATTTTTAAAGCTTTATTATACGTAGATGAGGAAACATGCGAATCTAACCCTGTTATAAAGACTTTACCACCTGTGATTCTTTGTATTTTTAAGTATTCTACGAGATAGTCCATATAAGTCATGCCTACTAATCTTGTTTCAGATAAATCAATATTTACATCTGCTCCAGAAGGAATTTGTGCTACTAGTTTATCAACTCTTATAATACCTAAAAAATTCGCAATCCCTCTAATCTTTAAATCGAAAGTGCCGTCTGGTCGCTTTATTAATTTTGTACGGGATTTATAAACCATTTTAAAAAATTGAGGTATGGGCACTTTTGCTAATAACATGTGGGAGACTAGTGCCAATAATAATCCTCCAAGTAAACCAATTAATAAATTGGTATATAGCGTTAAAATCATCGTCGCAATGAAAAATATGAGTTGCTCAGTTCCTTGATTATAAACTTGTTTAAAAACTGCTGGAGATGCCAATTTAAATCCAGTATATACAAGTAAAATAGCGAAAGCACATAGCGGTACTTGTCTCATTATTGGGCTCAATACCACTATAAAAAGTAATAATAAAAGTCCTTGATACATATTAGACCACTTTGTTTTTGCTCCATTATGGATATTTACAGTACTTCGAATAATTACAGCAATGATTGGTAAACCCCCAATAAGGCCAGCTACCATTGTGCTTAATCCAATACCAGTTAAATCCTTATTCAAATCTGTCTTTCTTCTGTAAGGATCAATTTTGTCTACAGCTTTTGCAATGGCTAATGATTCAATGCTTGTTATGATTAAAATGGAAAATACAGTTGTCCAGAATTCTATTGTATTAATTTTACTAAAGTTGGGATGCATTATCGAGTCTGTAATAGTATCGGGAATGTCTAACAGTAGATTAGGTCCTACTTCATATGCTTTTCCAAAGAATGAAAGCGTATGTTGGTCAAAGAAATTAAATCCATAAACAAATGGAATGGATAAGGCTATAACCCACATTGGTGCAGGTAAAAGATGGAAAAATCGGTTGCTAATTTTTGACTGAAACAGTAATAAAAGTAATCCTGTTAAAGCAATAACGAATACAAAAGGATTAACTTGAGGGAAGTATAAAACCGCATCAATAAGATTTTGTACAATGCTCGGGCTATCTGAATGTGTACCCATAGCAACATGAATTTGTTTTGCAAATATGATGATCCCGATGGCTGCCAAAATACCGTGAATTACAGAACTATGAAAGATATCTGCTAACCTCCCCAATTTTAATATCCCCAATAACATTTGAATTGCACCAGAAACAACTACTGCTGCCAATACATAATTGAAAGCTTGGCCTGAACCGTCATCCATTAATGCAATACCTAAAAGTATAACACCTATAACACCTTTAGCAGGACCATTTACAGATATATGTCCTCCTCTGTAAAAGGTGGTAACCACACCTCCAACAATTGCTGAAAAGATACCTGCCATTGCGGGTGCTCCCGCCGCTAAAGCAATACCTAGTGAAAGGGGTAAAGCAATAAGTGCTACACTAACTGCTGCGATTAAATCACTTTGCCAATTTTCTATTAGTCCCTGAATACCTTTTTTTGGTGTGTTTTCCATTTATGTTCCAATATTTTATAAAAATTAACTTAATTAACTAAAATAGTAAATATTTGTAATTATTTGGGATGATGAGAGGGAGTTGTTTAAAAAAATAGAAAGACTGAAGTCTTTGTTTTAGATATTCTTGTTAAATGATTTTATGAATGATTAGTTGTGTACAGTTTTTTTTCATTTCGTTAGAGAGCTTATTAGTGTTATACGTAACGTGAGTTTGCGCACAAACTCTGATTAAAATTATAAAGGTAGCTATTATTTTGTTTTTAGTTTGTTCTAAGGGAGCTTAATTATTAGTGGATTTATAACTAGGAAGTTACTTTTAAATAAATAGGGTGTTGTAAAGGCTAAAAACA